>Ga0114959_10000323_pt1 | contig 44737 bp, 41 predicted proteins | sample C_130625_EF_Meta_FD_87317 | JGI IMG/M metagenome (GOLD analysis project Ga0114959, IMG submission 87317) | Freshwater microbial communities from Lake Croche, Canada to study carbon cycling - C_130625_EF_MetaG | ecosystem: Environmental > Aquatic > Freshwater > Lake | place: Lake Croche, Canada... | reverse complement strand
ATCCTAACCCCGCCTAAGACTTGCCACTTTAAATCATTGTATTTTGCTTGTAAATATCCCGCCGAGATTTGCTCTTTTGCGGTGTAGTTATTGGCATTAGCACTGTCCGCATAAGCGTAAGATTCAGGTCTAAAGGAGAATATTGCTTTCTCGATACCTGTATAAACCTGTCTAATTCCCCCCGGTAGCACCGTGGCCAAAGTGTAATCGTTGTAAAAGTTTTTACGATTTTTATCCCGGTACATCCCGCCGGTGGCCAACTCAAATTTTGATGATAGATTGTAAGTTAAGTTCAAGTACCCCGTTAAATCTTGATCATCATTATTTGTCCAGATATGACTAACATTATCGATGTAAGTAGCTGATTTGCTGATAGTTCCATCCAAATTTTGAGCAGTACGATAGGTCAATGATTGATCCATCCAATCGGGTGTTTGACTTTTAGCCAAGGAATAAACCGCCGACCAGTTTAATTTTAATTTGTCAGTTAATTCATGATCACCTTGAAGGGTGGTATTATAAATATTTTGTCTTCTAAAAACCGAACGGTCGTTGTTTCCAACGTCTCCTACCAAAGTTAACTGGTTGGTCAGAATTTGTCTGTGTTGCCAGTCATCCAATTGCATAAATAAATTGTAGAGACTTAATTTATTCTGCTTGTTAAAGGCATAGTCAAATTTGAGGTTTAGCCCTATTCTTGCTTGCTCATTTGAATAGGTGCGTTGCTGAACAGATTCGATCAAGGCAGTATTCGGCGCTGGGTCTGGACTTGGCTGACCATTTAAACTAAAAAACAAAGAATTACTTCCACGGTAGGTATGTTGATAACTACCGCCAAACAAAAAACCCAATTTGTGGTTAAAGATGCGATTACCCACTGAAAGACTGAACAATCCGTTGATGGGTGTGGCAACTTCCTTGTATTGTAAATGTTGAACTGAGAAATCGGAAGGTTTTGCTGCGTATAAATTCCCATTAATTTCAGAAGGCGATTTAAAATTAACATTCGAAGAACTAAACCCGGCAAAAGGCTGTGAACTAAACAGCTGACTATACCCACCCGAGGCCGTGGCCGAAAGAATGAGATAATCAGGCACAGATTTCATCACCATATTCATGGCTCCACCTATCGCATCACCTTCCATATTGGGCGTTAGTGCTTTTACGACTTCCAATCTTTCCAACAAATCAGCTGGAAAAATATCCATCGGAACGTAACGATTTTTATTATCTGGACTCGGAATTTTTACGCCATTAACCGAAGTATAATTGTAGCGTTTATCCATTCCACGAATCACCGCATATTGCCCGTCGCCGGTACTATTTCTTACCACTGACACGCCCGAGACTCGCTGCAAAATATTTCCGACGGTAATGTCCGGAAGCAATTGAATCGATTTGGCACTGATAATATTCATGACATTATCTGCCTTCTGCTCCGTTTTTCTGGCTGAATTATCCGATTCACGGTCAGAAGAACCATTAACAGTCACTTCATTCAATTCGTTTGACACTTCCAATAAAAGAAAGTCAACTTTTAAAGTATTTTGCTTAGCGTCAATATTTACAGATTTGGTACTATTTTTATAGCCAATATACTGAACCCGACAATTATACTTTCCCGATGGAATTCCTTTAATTTCATAACTTCCATCTAAATTTACAGAAGTACCAAATTTGGTATTTTCAAGCATGACGGTTGCCCCAACGAGTGGTTCACCGGTTTTTTCGTCCGTCACAAATCCCTTTAACGTACTCGAATAAGCTACCGTACAAACAAGAAGAAAGAGTAAGATTGATAATAATTTTTTCATAAGATATTCATTTATTCGTGGAAATATAATGCTAATTTCCTTCGATTACATACGGATTAATTTCAAAAAGATTGGGGTTTTCTGGATTAACCGTAACCATGACTGTGTGCATATCTATTTCGCCAAAAACCTGCAAGCGAGTAAAATTTAATAAAGTTTTTTTCGTCTTTTTATCCGCAAGAATAGGTTTGTCCACGATGTATTCGTGCGAATCTCCGTTGACTAACAAAACGGGTTTTCCAAAAGCAATTGATTCTTCTTGCAAGGTTTTCAGGATATTGATAAATCCGCTTGCTTCCTTCAAATCTTTCTTTTCACCAAACATATCGGCTTGCGTAAATAATACAATGCCAGAGAGTTGGAGTCCTTTAGCGTGTTTAAACGTTTCTTTTATCCATGCAACATTGGCGGCATCACGCTCGTAAAATTCTTGATTAAACGTTACAGTATTGGTTGGCAAAAAATTGTTATTGCTACCAACGGCATGAAAAGTAGCAAAAGCAATATTTCCATAGTCCCAACGAGTATTCTCTACGTATTTTTTGAAGGCAGGAAGCGATGATTCTGGTATCAAAGCCATTTTCTCTTGCCCAAAGCTTGTAGGGGATTTAAAGTATAGTTTTCTGAGGGCTTCTAAGCGTTCTTCGGGCGAAAAAGCACCCGCCTCTTTCTTGTGGCAATCCGTCCATTCGTTGTCACCAGGCGTATAAATTAATGGTTTTTTGAAGGTTGCAAAATACCCCAAAATTTTGTTAAATGCTTCGTCTGAACAAGGGGTGGAACTTGATTTAAAGTCGCCCACGTGAACGCTAAAAACAACGGGGGCTTTGTTAATTCCTTTAATTACATTTTCAAAACGAGCAAAATCTTCCGGAAGAAAATAGGGCATATCACCAAAAGTGGCGAAGGTAAATGTTTGATTTTTGATGCTTTGTGCTTCAACTAAAAAGGTATGAGTGCACAGCACCAAAGCAAGGAAAAGTATTTTTTTAAATAATGGGCACATTTGTGGCTACATTTTAAGAAATTTTAAAATACAAATGTACACTCCTAGTATTACGCTGATATAAAGTAAATATTAATTTTAAAACAAAAAAATTGCTATAAATTAACCCTAAATTTAACAATTGATTACCTGCTAACGCTCAAAAATTTTAATTCACCAATTGATTACTTAAATGATTCCACGCTAATTTTTTATACTTTTCTAAATCCGGATTTTCTAAAGCTACATCTTTGGCCGTATCGTCCCAGTGTCTCATACTTAAATATAATTCAAACATCGGCATTAGCTCAAAAGCCTGTGCTTCCATTTCGGTCATTCTACCGCCTTGAAATGACAAAGTTTGTCGGCTGGCTTCGGATAATTTATCGTAGTAGTTAGGGAATTTGTAGGTTAGATAACGCTTCGCTGCTACATGATTTTTAACCAAGGAGGTAATGCGATTCGAAAAGCCATGCGTCTGTAAAAAAATGGCACCCGCATTTTCGTGACTGATATTGCCAAGTCCCTTCATTTCATTTTGATTAGGCAAAAAATGGCCAATATCATGGAAGAAAGCGGCTAGAATAACCTCATCATCAAAGCCTTCATTTTCAGCTAATTGTGCGGCTTGAAAACTGTGTTCTAAAATACTGACAGATTCGCCAATGTATTCGTTGGAACCGCTGACTTCGTAGAGACCAAAAACGGCATCAAGTCTTTGTTGGAGCATAGTTTGGGAAACAGTCATATTTGCTGATGAATTAAAAATTTGATTGATGATAATTTTAAAACGACTTTAAGTTAATTACCGTTTACGTTCATGATGCTAAAAAGAAGAAAAGTAGTGGAATTTCCACTACTTTTATGTTCACTAACCATTTTTCTTCTATAAATTTAGCCTATTTAATAATCCACATTGGCGCATTAATGTTTTCAGCTGTACCAAATTGACGAGTAATTGCTTCAGTCAAATTGACCTGATTTGTTGAAGATTCTGAACTTGGATACAAATAACGCAAAGGAATTTTTGTTCCATTTGCTGTGCCAGGACCTACCAAAAATGTTGGAACGCCCGTTCTACGCCAGTTGTAATAGGCTTCGTATCCCGAATTTTGAAAAAATGCGAGGTATTTTTGATTCAAGATTTGAGTTAAGCCTACGGCAGTATTTCCTGCATATTTTACATTTGCTTGCGCCAAATAAGCGGTAGCGTCAGCAATTCCGTAGAATGACATGGAAGATTTCACACCACGTTCGTACCAATCTTGCGCATTACCCGTTGCCCAACCTTGATTGATGGCTTCGGCAATGTTGAAACACATTTCTGGGTAACTCACGACAAAAGTATTTTCACCCGAATAAGAGTTGTAATAACGCTTGCGGTTCTGGAATGAATATTGTCCTAAACCGGCTTTTGAAGACATATCGGCTAAATCTTCGCCTGAACTTGCGCCAACGTAGGCATCAAAATCAGTAGCTTTTAAGCCTTTCGCCAATTGAGCATCGGCGGGTTCTGCTACAACAAAAAGACGTGGATCCCTGTAATTTTTCAGTAAATCAACGTAGGTTTTTGCCATGTTTTCACGAGTAGCATTGTTGCCTAAATTGTCTGGGTTACGAGGATATTTGTTGTTAGTTCCCCAAACGTATTGCAAACTTTCCGACAAACTGCTCATTAATGGATATTTGGCAGTATTGCCTAAAACATTCGCAAAATCAGCCTTCACTTTCAAATCCGTATCATCCGCTTTTTTACTCAACTGAATTAATACTCTCAACCGGAAAGTATTAACGGCTTTTTGCCACTGAGGAAGGTCATTATTGTAGTAAATATCACCGTCCAATGTTCTATCCCCAGTAGCGATTAATTGGGTTAAATCATTATTTGATTCTTCTAACCATTTTAATACTTGGATAAATACATCTTTTTGGGTATCGTATTTTGGCTTGTCTAGCGTCAAACCTTGCAAAGCATCTTTCACGGGTAAATCACCCACTCTTAAAGACATACTTGTATAATAATAAGCTCTTAAAAACTTACCCAAAGCTGAATAAGGATTCAAATCTTTTGCTCCGCTATTCTTCGCTTCTTGCTCCATTTTTACTACGTTTTTCAACGTTGTAAATTGAAGTGATGCATTACCCCAGTTATATTCGTTGTTTGAATAATAGTTATAATTCGAGGCATAAAATTGATTGTTACGCATTACTTCGTTCCAAGCACCGTCGTTCATTCTGCTGAGAGCATCTTTGAAAATTAAAGATGCGGGTACTGAGGTTGGTAAGTTGGGATTGAGTTCCAACGTTTTATAATCACTGCAACTTGCTAAAAGTGAGATGATTAGGAAAGATAAAATATATTTTTTCATGAAAATGCTTTGTTTTAGGCTTTAGGCTATAAGTTTTAGGCATCACATTGAATAAAGCCTAAAACTTACAGCTTAAAACATTTTGCTATTCTTAAAATGTCAAGTTTACGTTTACTCCAAAACGCTTCATCGTTGGTGTTTGTAAACCCGTACTTGCGCTCAAACCGGTGAATTGATCTAAATCAACGCCACTGTGTTTGCTATCAACGAAGTAAAATAAGTTACGGCCAACCAATGAAATTGAAGCTTGTTTAATGAATGTTCCCATTAATATATTTGATGGAAAATTATAACCAAGGGTTACTTCACGAAGTTTAGAGAAGGTTTTGCTCATCATATTTCCTTCGGCGGTTCCGTTATAACGACTGATATAATCTTGCTCAAACGTCTTGATATTGTTCGTTGCAAATTTCAAAGCCGACATATTGTTAATCAAACCAGTCTGTGAATCATACGTTGGTGAACCTTCTGAAATAAATACCCCTTCACCTACGTAAGATTTAATTCCTTGCGCATCAAAATCACGAGCCGCACCTAAAGCTCCTTCCACCGTTTCGATGTTACGTCCACCACGGAAAGTTTGCTTACGAATATAATCTTCAACGGTTCCACCCACACGACCATCAAATTGGAAAGACAACGTCCAGTTCTTGTAAGAAACTCGGTTATTTAAACCCCAAACGTAATCTGGATTAGCATAACCCACCATCGTTCCACGTGAGTTTACGATTGGACGACCACCCGCATCGTTAATAATTTGTCCATCGAGAGTCCTTTGATAAGCAGAAATATATACTTGATCAATTCTTTCACCGAGGTTGATAAACTGCGATGAACTGTTTCCACCAACAAAATAGTTTGAAGGCAAACGCTCAATTTTAACATTGTTTTCGTTGTAAACCTCTTGCAAAGTTTCCTTATAATTTGACAAGTTTAACAAAATATCCCAAGTCAAATTTTTTGTTTTGATTGGTGAACCTTTCAAGGTAATTTCTAAACCGGTTTTTTGGGTTTTTATACCATTTACTATGGCAGAAGTATAACCCGTTGTTTGAGACAAATCACGGTTAAAGATTCTTGGACCATCATTTGAGGTAAAATAGGTTACATCAGCCGAGAAACGATTTTTCAATAAACTCAATTCAAGCCCTAATTCAATTTGTTCCGTTGTGTTTGGTTTCAAGGCTGGATTATTGATTTTGTCCGAATACGTTGCACCAGGGGCATTGTTGTAAACGGGTGAAATTCCATAACCTACTGAGTTTGCATAATTTGGTCCGTCGTAAGAGGAAGCGTATTCTGAACCATAACCCAAAACATAAGCGCCACTTGGATTCGTTCCAATGGTTGAACGAGTTAAGCCATCCTTTACGTTGGCATAAGAAGCACGGGCTTTTAAGAATGAAATCGCTTCTGGAAATTTAACGTAATCAGAAACAACCGTATTTAAACCAAAAGATGGATAAAAGAAAGTATTATTTCCCTCTGGTAACGTAGAAAGACGGTCAACACGACCCGTGGTCGAGAAAGTTACGAATCCTTTGTAGGCAAAGTCAGCTGAGTAATAACCACTTTGCACTTCCATGTCCGCTAAATAACTGAACGCTTGGATGGGTCTTAACGAGTTTGAGAAAGTGTAAACACCTGGTGTGTTCAAATAATTGGTCGTTGCATAGCTTGAGTTATATTTGAAACTACGAATATTTCCACCACCCCAAACTTTAACATCAAACGCATTATTAAATTTCTGGTTGTACTTAATCAAAATGTCTGTGTTGTTTTCAAAAAGGGATCTTTTATCTTCACGATAATCGCCTTTTGCTTCCTCACGACCGTAAACAGTGGCTGAGTAAGGGAATTTTTCAGAACGGAAAATGTCGTAAGTGGTTACCGAAGTACGTCCCGTTACGCTCAAGTTATCATTGATTTTATAGTCTAAAGACGCATATCCGTAAAGGTCATTTTTGTAGTGACTTCTCAACCATTCGTAGGCAGTAAAATATGGGTTATTATAACGCTGGTATTCTGCGTAAATTTGTTGCACACCTTCTTTACCCGCTTGCCAGTAATTACGCATGTCATCCACGTTCCAGTCGGCACCACCCCATATTACCATGTTGTAAATCAATGAGTTAGGACCATAATTTACGTCTGGAATATTCGGCGTAGCTTGACGATTGTAGTTTAAATTGGTCTCCAAACGCAATTTTTTCGAGAAATTAACACCGGCATTCACACTAAAATTCACAATATTTAATTGCGTATTCGGCACAATTCCTTTTTGATAATTGTGAGACATTGAGAAACGAACATCGGCTTTTTCGTTGCTGCTAGAGATGGCGATATTATTGTTTGCCAAAACGCCATCACGCAAGAAACGAGTTAAATTATCTTTTCCACGAGCTGTCCAAGCGGTTGGAATTCTCTTGCCAGTGATTGGGTCGATTGGGCTATCGTATTGAGCGATTTTTCTTTGACCAGTTGGGTCAAATTTTGGTCCCCAAATGTCATAATCACCATCGTTGTTTCCACCCCCTTTACCATCTACGAATGAATATTGTCCGTGGTCACCTGGGCCATATAGGTCTTGCACTTTCGGTATGGCATTGAAGCCACTCTCTACCATCGTCGAAGAATTTAACTCGACTGAGAAACCACGTTTATCTTTAGAACCTTTTTTAGTAGTAATTAAAATAGCTCCGTTTTTTCCTCTAAAACCGTATAATGCCGCTGCATTTGCTCCTTTTAAAACCGAATAAGTTTCGATATCATCGGCTGAAATATTCCAAGTATCTGAGTTGATCGGCACGCCGTCCACAACGTATAGCACATCCGTATTTCCACGCAAAACTACATTAGGACGACCCAATAATTCGGCAGAAGCACCAATGGTTAAACCTGCTACTTTACCCGCCAATGAGTTAATTGGATTTGGCTCACGGGCTTTGATTAAATCAGCACCTCTTACCGTTTGAATGGCGTTGGTTAAACTTCTACGCTCTTTTGAAATTCCTAAAGCCGTTACCACGACTTCTTCTACTTGTTTTACATCTTCATTCAAAACAACATTGATGATTGATTTTGTCCCTACCTGAACCTCTTGGGCTGAATAACCGATGAATGAAACTTGCAAGATTGATTTTTCTCCAACGGATATTTTGTAATCTCCCTCCGCATTGGTAGTTGTTCCTCGTTCGGTTCCCTTAATTCTAATTGTGGCACCTGCGACCGGTTTTTTATCCGAACCGTCAGTAATTTTCCCGGTGATATTTCTCTCCTGGGCAAAAGAGTTGAAAGAAAAAGCGACTAAAATTATTGTAAAGAAAATTTGGTGAAAGATTCTAACAACAATTCCGCTAAAATTGAATTGTAATATGTTCCTCATGGGTATAATAGTTTGTTAAATAATATACAAAATTACCTCCCAAGTTTAAACATACTTTTGGGCTTATATTATTAGTGTGTAAAAAATGCAAGTAGATTATGGCTTGTTTTCGAGCCTTTTGTTAACGCAATAATAAGGGAATAATTTAGAATGGATAGTTAATATTTTTTCACTGAATATTCATGGTAAACGGATTTGCGATAAATCATGACCAAAAATAATTTTGCGACAACGGTTCTTTATTTATTTCAAGACCTAGAAGGATCCTGTTTTAACCATTTTCAAAGGTTTGAAGATCTTTGTTATTATTCAATAAGCTTACAAAGGAATCTGATAAAAATGGCAAGGGGTTTTTGATATGTGTCAATGTCACGAAGTAACTTTCGAGAGGTTCAACCATTAAAGATTTTAGAAAAAATTATTTGGGACAAATTATTTTTTTCGTTCATGTCGAGGCTGACCATCATTCAAATTTAAGTTAAGGCTGTTTGGTCCTAAGTTCATGTTTGACGGGTTCAAAAAAGGAGGGTAAAGCTGGCGAAGATTAAAACATAGTTTCTGATTCTTGAAAAGGTTTTGTATGGGACGTAGATGCATTATAAAACTTTAGTTCACAAATAAGCAGTTTAAAAAGCAAGATCCTGAAGCAATATTATTATCATTACCCCATTTAATAATTTATTCCTCCGAAATTTGACCACACCTAAATCGTTCTTGATAAATCTGCAATAGTATTTCTAAATGCCAAGAAGTAACTGATAAGGTTGAAATTGGAATTTCTTGAATTCTTCCGTTGTTGGTAAAAACCAAGGTTTCGGAATCTTCATTCCCTTTAAGGTTGGGACAAATATGTAAACCATGAACCATTGCCCAAGAAACTAAAGGTTGCCCAATAATCTGAATACCGTCTTGGCTCAAAATCAATTTAAGTTGTGGTTTTGAGGTTTGTAAATATTTATAAATCAGAAATATAGACAATATAACGAAGAAAAAACCCAATAAATACTCCGTCTGAATCAAGAAAAATATCATATATAAGGAAGTCCCCAAACCACCCAATAGAAGTAACAGGTGGTCGGTTGGGCGAGTGTAGACGATGGTGTATTCGGGAATTTCTTCCATATTTTTAAAGGTTAGTTTTGTTTAAAGCCTTCTTCGTGCCTTGGAGCCTTGAAAAATCAATCCTTCATTTGAAAAAAACGATTCGGGTAATCCGTGATTAATCCATCAACGCCCAAACCTATTATTTCTTTCATATTCAAGACTTCATTCACCGTCCATGGCACGACTTTAATACCTTTTTCGTGGCACATATCTACCCGTCTCTTGATCAAATGTTTGTAATACGGACTAAAAATGTCTGGGTTAAATCCCAGCTTTTCCAAACTTGGGTCGAGCATTTCATCCGCCACCAAAGCCGATAATCTCAGCTTTTTATATTGACCACTTTTAAACTGTAAGTGCCAAAATTTTAGTACATTAAAATCAAAACTTTGCAAAACAACTCTTTCAGGAGCAATCTGCCTAATAATTTCTTGATACACCAAATCCGAAAATTCTTTTACTGTTTTTGGTTGCGAAATACCATACTCGTTCTCTTCTGATTTTATCTCGATATTGTATTGAACTTTAGGTAATTTTTTCAGCTTGATATGTTGTTCGCAAGCCTTGAACACATCAAGTAAAAGCGGTTTGAAAGTTGCGATTTTTTGTTGTTCAATAAAAAGTGCATTTCCTCTGCTTCCTGAATCATATTTTTTAATTTCGCTGTAAGGCATATTATATAAATTCAAGCTTTTTTCTTCTGCCTTGGTCACGGGCGAACCATCTGGCTTTGAGCAAAAGAGGGCATTCATATACGGTTCATGCGAAACCACTACTTGGCCATCTTGCGAAATGCAAACATCTAATTCTAAAGTAGTAACTCCAAGGTCTAGGGCTTTTATAAATGCAGGAATCGTATTTTCTGGCATCAACCCACGGCAGCCACGATGACCTTCAATATCAAATTTCTGAGCTAACAAGGAGGAAGTTGTCATGAGTAAAAGCGCATAAAAAAATAGTATTTTCATATTTCAAAATTAAAAAGGCATAAAGCTTTGGTGCTTGATGCAGCTTATAAACTATGAGTAATTTGTCAAATCGTTAATTAGCATCTGTAAACTAGGTAATGAGCGTATCAGCAACGAGAACCTTGACTTCCTGATCAAATAATTTTGCCTTCATTACCTCTTTCAAGGTAACTTTAAAAAAGTTTTTCTGAATATCAAAGGCTTCCATTTCAAGTTCATTGGGTGATTCAAAAGGCTGGTACGAACCATCCTCTTGCATCTCATAAGAATTGATATTATCCTTCAAATTCCAGTACAAAATATGAATTGCCTGTTGCTTTACATTTTTAGCATATATTTCAAAAAGTGATTCAATCCTCCGGTCGAAACTACGAACCATCATATCCGCCGAACCGCCATAAACTTTCGGTTCATTATTATTGTGGAAATAATAAATACGAGTATGTTCCAAGAAATCTCCCACAATTGATCGCACCATGATATTGTCTGAAAGTCCTTTTCTTTGCGGTCTTAAACAGCAAATTCCTCGCACAATCAACTTCACAGGTACGCCCGCTTGGGAGGCCTTATATAATTCATCAATGGTAATTTTATCTTGCAAGGAGTTGATTTTTAAACATATACCACTTGGCAGCCCTGAAAGGGCATTATCCGCTTCCTTCCGAATCATCTCTACCAACCGCTTCCGCATATCTCTTGGGGCAGTGATTAATCGCTTATAGGAATGGGGTTGTGAATGACCCGTGATCACATTAAAAAATTCAGAAATATCTCTAGTTAGAACTTCGTCGGTAGTCAAAAGTCCAATGTCGGTATAAAGTTTTGCGGTATCTTCATTGTAATTTCCCGATGAAAGATGGGCATAACTTTTTACTCTATCTCCTTCATTTCTAATAACTTGCAAAAGTTTTGTATGCGTTTTCAAGCCTGGAATTCCGTAGATCACAAAGCAGCCTGCTTTTGATAAACGTTGTGCTTCACGGATGTTATTTTCTTCGTCAAAACGAGCTTTTACTTCAAACAAAACGGAGACGTGTTTGCCATTTTCGGCCGCATGAAGCAAAGCATCCGCAATTCGAGAATTTTTGGAAATTCTGTACAGCGTAATTTTAATGGCCAATACTTGTGGGTCTTCGGCGGCTTGTTCCAACAATTGCAAAACAGGCTCAAAATTGTTGTACGGATGATGCAACAGAATATCTCCTTCATTCATAGCCTCAAAAATATTCTCCGGCGTTTGGCTACTCAATCCCAAAGCTGGCACTGACGCTCTTTGAACGGGTTGTTTTGATTTGAATTCTGGATGTTTAATAATTTGCCAAAATGCGGTGAAATCCAATAAACAATCGCTGTGAAAAATCCCATTTTGATCAATTTTCCAACGTTTCAACATCATTTCCAACATCCATTCCGAACATCCTGATTCAATTTCCACCCTTGTAACCCTTCCTAAACGCCGATCTTTAATTTTTTTTCTAATTTCATCAATAAAATCCGTCTCCGAATCCTCATGTTCAACCACGTCAAAATCTCCATTTCTGATTAGCCTAAATAAAGATACGGCTTCAATTTCTACATTTTTATATAATTTCCAGATTTGGTGACGAATAATTTCCTCAATCGGAACAAAAACCGTTTCGTCTTCCCTTTCAATAACATGAAATCGTTTTAGGTTTTGTGGAATTTGAACAAAACTAATCTTTCGATTTTCACTTTTGCCGAGTTCACTCCTTTCATTCTCGCTTCTGGTTACCACACCAAATATTAAAGTTTTGGCTAATAAACTTGGAAAAGAGTGGGTATGATCAAAAACCATGGGCGTAAGCATTGGATAAATTGTCCGACTAAAATAATCTACAATTTGTTCTGTTTCTTCCCCACTTAAATCAGAGATATTCACAATTCTGAAACCATTTTCCGCAAATTTTGGCACTAACGCTTCACGGTAAAGTTTTTGTATTTCTTCAACGAATGCCTGTGTGGCAACCATTAAGGTTTTTTTAAAGGGAATTTCTCGTAAGCCAGAGTAATCCGTACGTTCTTTACCAAAATCAATATAATTGTATAAAGAACCCACCCTAATGGTAAAAAATTCATCTAAATTAGAAGCCGTGATCGCTAAAAATTTTAGCCTATCAAAGATATTTCGACGTGTATCACGAACCTGGTCAAGGACTCTTTCATCAAATTTAAGCCAGCTCAAATCTCGGCTAATATAATCTGATTTTTCGATTACGTCATACGATTTATTGATCACTTTTTCAAGACGGCGTTTTTCTTCGTTTGTTTGTTTGGTATTCATAAAATTGCTTAGAAAAGAGAAAAGATTCCCAATAAGAGAATCTTTTGCTCTACTACATTGATAGTATTTTGGAGTGGTTCCGCTCATTAATCACAAAATTACTGTAATAAAAATGCTTTTACATTGGGTTTAAATTAACATTTTATTAGGTTTTCTGACAGATAAAGTTATCAAATATACAAAAAACATGCTAAAGTATTGTGGTTAATTTCTCATTTCTACTTCATTATGTACCAAATCACTGATCAGTATTTCCAATTGTTTCAACTGCGCTGGTGCGTTATAATAATCCATAATTTTTTTGGTAATTCCATTATCGGTGAACGAAATATAAATCGTTGGAAAATCTAACATATTTGAAGTATATTGATTCTCAAATTTAAAAAAACCTGAATTTCTGAATTTTTCAGCTAATTGTATAACAGTACCTTGCGGCAATTTCTTTGCTAATTTTCCTTTTATATTTACAAATTTTAGCCCTTCATACGTCAGACTGTCATTGTCAAAAACGACTACTTTATAAACTGGACAAGTTCCGTAACAGGCGGTCAATTCCAAATCAAAAATCTGTCGTGGAATAGTTTGAAACACATTTTTAGTACTTTTTTCAACCGCTTTTTTGTGGCTATTACAGCTACAAAAAAAACCTACAAATATTAATATAACTGATAATTTCATGCGTGTGAATTTAATTAATAATGGCAATTTAAGAAGAAAAAGTATCTAAAGCGCTAATTATAAGCACATTTAGTAATTTTTTTAATGGTAAAGATAGGGCTAAACAAAATATTTTCGTTATTTTGTAGACTATATTCGCCTTTACACATATATATGAACGTTAAAAAATTAACCGATGAACAATTAGTTGCTCTTTTTATAGAAACACAGAAAAATCTGTATTTTGAGCAACTATATGACCGATATTCCGATAAAGTTTACCGTAAGTGCTTGTCGTTCGTGAAAGATGATGCTAAAGCGGAGGATTTTGCGCATGATATATTTTTGAAACTAGTCCTTAACCTTTCCTCTTACAAAGAGACTGCCAAATTTTCGACCTGGTTATATTCAATTGCGTATAATTATTGTATTGACCAAACACGTATTTCTAAAAAATACTTAGAAGTAGGTTTGGACGAAAATTTTGATGTTCCGGACGATGGAGATGATTCGGAAATTGCTCAACTTGAAGTTCAACAATTGAACAAAGCATTGAAGCAAATAATGCCTGAGGAGAAATCAATTTTAATGATGAAATATCAAGACGAATTGAGCATTAAGGAAATTTCAGCCTCATTAGATATTTCCGAAAGTGCTGTAAAAATGAGATTATTGCGTGCCAAAGAAAAACTCCGTAAATTTTATTTAGAAGCTGTTTTATGCTGGGGAGTATTTATGGCAAAAACAATGAGTTTTTTCTTCTGGAATGAATAAATTTTTGCATAAATGGCTTGTTGTTTGCCCTAATGAACTTAATCCTAAGATATGTCAGAAAAAGAAAATCCATTTAAACTCCTCGAACCGAATGGTAAAGTGCCCATTCATTTGAAAAAGGCCTTGGTTTCAGAAATAGATACCATTAGGAATGCATCAACGATCATTGAATTATTCGTTGGAAATTTTATCAATACCATTGCTGCTTCATTCTCAAACGGAAACGAAACTGAAAATTCCAATTAATGGATTGGTTTTGAGTAAACGAAATTTTTCAAGTTGAACTGAATCAAATAACTCATAAAAAATCAAATAAAGCCATGCCAAATATTCAAGATATTCTAATTGATACCTTTCGAAAACTACTAGAACAACTTACTGGATTTATTTCAAATTTCATTCCTGCTCTTCTGGTGTTAGTCATGGGGCTATTTGTGACTAAATTAATCAGAGGAATGCTCCAAAAAGGTCTTGAAAAAGCAGGTATTGATAAAATAGGTGATAGACTAAACGAAATTGATATTATCAAAAAAATGGGTGAAATCAAATTCAGCACTTTCATTCCTGCCATTCTTTATTACTACATTCTTCTCATTTTTGCCACCCTTTCTACGGCAATATTAGGACTAAAAGCCCTGACTGACATGGTCACCGCTTTGGTCAATCTAATCCCGAAATTAATTGTGGCGGCCATCATGATTTTTGTGGGTATTATGATCGCAGATGCTATAAAAAATGCAGTGGTGAATATCTGTAAATCATTGAAAATTGATTCTGGAAAGTTACTAGGCAGCATCGTTTTCTCCTTCTTCTTAATCATTGTGGTTATCGCCGCATTGAAACAAGCAGGCATTGAAACCAGCTTGCTGGAATCAAGTTTTAACTTAATTATCGGTGGTGTAATTTTTGCCTTTGCTGTTGGATATGGCATGGCCTCGAAGGATGTTTTATCTAATATCCTCTCAAGTTTTTATTCTAAAAATAAATTCAAAGAGGGACAAGTGATTGCGATTGACGGTGTGAAAGGTGAAATTTTAACCATTGATATCACCTCGATAACGCTCCTAACCGGCGATTCCCAAACCATCTTTCCATTGAGTACCCTACAAAATAAGCAAGTTGAAGTTTTTAAATAAAAAAATTGAAGATTGTTTTATTCGTTACTTTTAAATGGTATTCCCGTATCAACCCATAATAATTCAAAAATAAAATTTAAGAATTATTACTTCCATATAATATTTGAGTGGAATTAATTACTCAAAATATTATTCACACATCAAAATTTCTTCGTCATTCAACGGATAACCAATTTTAAAATCATGGTAAGGCACAGTCACGTCCGTTAATTTTAAACTGTACCCTACTAAAATAAAATAGCTCTTTATGAAAAAGCAAATTCAATTATTTATTTTTCTGTTTCAATTAATAACGATCAATTTAGCAGCCCAAGAAGTAAAAAAAGATACTTCCTATTGGAAAAAATCAACCCAATTTGGTACAAATTTTAGCAATGCGGGATTTAGTGACTGGGCGTCGGGTGGACAGAATGCCACCGGTTTTAATGTTTTTTTTAATACCAAAGGCGATTATGCTAAGGACAAAACCACGTGGGTAAATGATCTGCAATTACAATATGGCATCTTGGACAATGGTTCGGGCCTAAGAAAAAGCATTGATCGATTATTTTTTGATACCAAAGTGGGTAATAAATTATCAAAAGTTTGGTCTTTAGTGGGTGGATTTAATTTCCAAACGCAGTTTACAGCGGGTTATAAATATGGTGCTACTTCCGATAAAGACATCAAAATATCCAATCTTTTTGCACCCGCTTTTGTGACAGAGTATGTGGGATTTGAATGGAAACCAAAACCATTTTTTAGCGTGGTGTTTGCCCCCGGAGCTTTTCGTCAGACAATTGTTTCAGATGAAGATTTATTCTTGAAAGATGATAAAGGGGTTTTAAAACCTGCTTACGGTGTTCCTGCGGGTAAATCTTTGCAAAATGACATTGCTATCCTACAACTTGTGGCTACATTCGACAAAGATATAGCCAAGAATGTAAACTTGAAATTACGGTATCAGCTATTTGCTGATGCCAAGAAAATAGAACATACTGACAATCGTCTGGATGCAAAACTAGCTGCTAAAATCAATAAATATTTTAGTACAACTTTCGATCTAATCTTGCTTTACGATGATGATCAAAGCCTCAAAATTCAACAAGCCCGTAACTTAGGTCTAGGTTTTCTTTATACATTTTAAAATTATTTATCCTTAATTAAAACCCCAAGATAAGCACATGTTAAAGGAATTTAAAACATTTATCACCCAAGGCAACGTCCTTGATTTGGCTATCGGTGTGATCATTGGTAGTGCATTTGGAAAAATTGTTACCTCATTGGTTGATGACATTATAATGCCAATAGTCGGAATGTTCATGGGCGTAAAAGACTTCTCTTCATTAACCATAACGGTTGGAACGGCCAACGTGAAATATGGTAATTTCATCCAAGTTGTCGTTCAATTCTTAATCATTGCATACGTTATTTTTATGCTTATTAAAGCGGCAAATAATTCAGGTTTAGCTGAAAAAAAGCCTGATGAAAAAGCATAAGTATATTATTATCAAGTAAATGAGTAATACACACTATTTAAACAATTTTCATATTTACAGTAAATATAAGATTGTAAGATAGTTACGTTCTGAGTTCATAACATCAAATTACGATAAACTACTTCGTTGGGCTCAAAGGTAGAAACCTTTGGGCTTTTTCATTGGCAAACAAAAATCCCCGCCATTGGCAGGGATTTTATGAATTTACCTTTTCTAAAAATTCACACAGGTTGTGTAAATACCTTTTTCATCAAATAATCGGTTTGAGCGTCATCACCTAAATGAAAAATGTGACTTCCAAATATCTCAAAACCCCATTTCTGATAAAATTTAATTGCCTTAGGGTTGTGCTCCCAAACACCTAACCAAAGGCTCTCGTAATTATTTTCGAGCGCTACTTCAATACATTTTTGCATTAAATCAGCGCCATATTTTAGTCCGTGATAATTTTTGCGAATGTATATTCTTTCTAATTCAAAAGACATTACATCTGGATTTTCTACAAGATTAACCCGCATTTTTGAGTATCCAATGATTTCATTTTCCAATTCAACGAGCAAAAATATCGTTTTGGGGGTCTGAATTTCATCCGAAATTTGCTTTTTATCGAATTTTTCTGCCAAATATTGCTTCAGGTTTTCGGGCGTATTTTGCTGGCCATATGTTTCAATGAAAGTTTTTAACCCAATGGTTCGGACTAGGTCTATGTCTACAAGAGTAGCTTTTCTTATGTGCGGGATTAGTCTCATTCAGGATACAAAAAAATGGATTTATATTTATAGTAAAAAATACTTAATTTGCATTAATTAATACATAAATCACATTATATGGAATTTCGACAACTACAAAATTTCTTAGGCGTTGCTTCAGAGTTGCATTTTTCGAGAGCGGCAGAGAAATTATTTATCGCCCAACCCGCACTGAGTAGGCAAATTCAGCAATTAGAACAGAATTTGGGAGTATTACTTTTTGAAAGAGACAAGCGAAACGTAAAACTGACACCAGCAGGGGAATATTTACTGGGTGAAACCAGTAAGCTACTTTCGCAAGTGGAGCATATCACAAAAAGAACTCAATTAATACACAAAGGTGAAAAAGGTGAAATTAAAATTGGACATCCTGGCTCGGCTATTTACTCTGTAATTCCGCCAATTTTAACGAATTTACGATTAAATTTTCCGCAGGTTAAAGCAAAATTATCCGAGGTTTTAGAGAATGATTTATACGAAAACTTAAAAAATTATCAATTAGATGTTGGTTTTACTCGAGAGCCATTTGAGCATAAAAATATAATGTCAAAGGTGATATTCGTAGAATCTTTTGCTTTGGTATTACCCGAAAACCATTGGATTTCTCAAGAAAATTTCGTCAGTTTAGATCAGGTAAAAAACGAACCATTTGTCTTACCACCAAGGTATGCAGGATCAGCTTATTACGATCTATTGATGCGAATGTGTGAACGGGATGGTTTTATGCCCAATGTATCCCATGAGTCACATTTCGGAGCTACTATTTTACGTTTGGTCGAGCATAATTTGGGGGTTTCATTAATGCCAATTTCTTATAGATTTAGTTCGGCTATGCGAGTAAAGTTTATTGAGTTAACCACTATCCCTGAACAAACGCAACTTTCGATTGCTTGGCGAAAAAATGATACAAATCCACTATTGTTAAATTTTCTAAAAGCAGCCGAATCGGTAATATTTGACCCTGCGTCTTGATGAGATGACAAAGCCTGTTGGGAAAAAATTTATTGAAAACACGACGAAACTTCATTATAAACTTTGTGAAACACTGTGGTTCGAAACCCAACAAAACTCATTATCTTTGGATAAATTTAAAACCGTCTAAAAACATCATGGAAGCAATATTTGAGCATCCTCTTCGAGGGAAAATAGAAATAGCTTTGGATAAAATTCGCCCATATCTGATTGCCGACGGAGGGAACGTTCAAGTCCTTGAAATTACGAAGGAAAATACTTTACGTTTAGAATTAGTCGGTGCATGTGGCACCTGTTCAATGTCATCTCTGACTTTTAAGGGAGGTATTGAGGATACCATTCGCCGTGAGGTGCCCGAGATTTTGAAGGTTGAAGCTACTAATATCAATTGATAACGAATAATAATTTTAATGAAAATAGGCATATTTTTTGGCGGTCCCGCCCGTGAACGTGAAATTAGTTTTGCAGGTGGCAAAACCGCAATGGAGAACATCGACAAGTCTCTTTTCGAACCCATTCCAGTATTTGTGGACGGCTGTGGGAACTTTATTTTATTAAATCCAGAATTGGTTTACGCTTCATCCATTCGAGATTTTTATCCTCCCCAATCGTATCAAGGTGATTACCGTATTTATTCCGAATCACTGGGACAAATGTCGGATGATGCGTTACTTGGGATGGTTTCAAAGGTTGGCACAAAGATTTCTCCCGACAAGTTTTCTGAATATTTCAAATTTGCTTTTATTGCTATGCACGGACCCGCCTGTGAAGATGGCAGTATTCAAGGACTTTTGGAATGGTACGGAATTCCATATTCTGGTCCGAGCTTGATGGGCTCGTCGATCGGGATTGATAAAATTGCGCAGAACGACTTAATAAAACTTGCCATTGGTTTAGATAAAAAAACAATCACACTGACCCGTGATTATTTTGAAGCCCATGATTCGGCAAAAGTTTTTGAAGAGATAAAGGAAAAAGTTGGATTACCGTTTGTCGTAAAGGCACCGCATCAAGGTTCTTCGATTGGCGTTTCCTTTGTAAAAAAAGACTCGGTGGAAGATTTCGTAAAGGCAGTCAAACAATGTCTTTTTATCAGAGAAGTCTCTGAAAATGAATGGAATAGTGTTGACAAGAAAGCGTTTGTGCAGCAAATGGCAAATCTTGATGAAGGGATTGGCTTGCCGGTTTCGATAAATGGTGAAGTGATTTATCATCCGGCAGAATTATTAAGAAAATTGGATGAAATAATAGCCCCCCAACCCCCGAAGGGAGAGTTAAAACCGGATTCCAATTCGGAATCGAAGGTTCCCTCTTCGGCGGCGGAGGGGGCTACGCTCATTTCCATGAATTCAGAAGATGCCGTCTTGATTGAATGCTTTGTAAAAGGGCAAGAATTTAGTTGTGGAGTTATTCAAACACCTAATTGTGAATCAGTTGCTCTCCCTCCTACCGAAATTATTGCCAATGTAGCCGTATTTGATTTTAAAGCAAAATATCAATCTTCCGCCACTCGTAAGAAAATTCCTGTAAATACTTCGTTGGAAAATAATCAAAAGATTCAGCACGATGTAAAAGCGACTTTTGATGCCTTGAAATTTGGCGTTTGCACTCGCATTGACGGATTTTTAACGCCCGATGGTCGAGTGATCTTGCATGACCCAAATACAATTCCCGGCATGTCGCCTACTTCACTGATTTTCAAGCAAATGGCTGAAATAGGCATGAATGTTACGGATACCATTACGTACTTTATTCGCCAGTCTATCCGTGAACGTGTTCGTGCCAGCAAAAATACATTTAAGTTCCAAAAACTGTTGGATAAATTGGATTTGGCCATTGCTACCCGTTTGTCAGAAATGTCAAATCGCAAGAAAGTAGCCTTGGTTTTTGGTGGGTATTCAATGGAAAATCAAGAAGATAGTTTCGTAAAAGCTCGTAAGGCTTTTGGGAAATTGGCAGCTTCAACGGAATATTTACCCATTCCAATTTTTGTTACATTAAATGGTCAATATCATCAATTGCCCATCAATTTAATGTTCAAGGAATTTGCGGCAGACCTTGTGAAATTATTGGACGGTGAAGTACATCCTTTAATCGTTTCAACTCGCAAAAATGCCGAATCCATTACCCTTCATTTTACGGGAAAACTTGTGGAAAAAGTAAAAATGATAGAGTCGCTTGAAGATTTTGATTTTGGAGTGAATTGTGGGGAAGATTTGGTAGTTGATTTAAATTTGCTGGAAAATATTCTATAATTTCCAGCAAATTAAAAATATACTTTAGGAATTTGCGTTTGCCTAAGTTTTTGTGCAGGTAAATAAAGTGACTGATCAACGGATTGAATCGGTAACAGTAAAAAAGTTCTGAAGGCTGTTTTACCGCTCTTTAATGTGTTTGTTTACCGCTTCATGAGGTAAGAATCGTAGGAAAATATAATACCTTTTATGCCAACTCTTTTACTTCTGATAAAGCACAATCGGAGCTGTTTCAACGATATTACTTTTGTTTAATGCTCTATCCATAATTTGTACCGTAAACTTTACCGTATCATTCTTTCCTGTTAGTTTAGGGATTCCTTGAAAAAGTTTGTATTCAAACTTGGTTGAAAAATCTATTGTTCCTTCGATTGGACCGGGAAGGGAACCTTTTTTGAACCGAGCATCTTTATCTTTTTCGTTCCCTCCTTTAAGATTTCCGCCAATTTTTTCTTTAGGATTACTTTTGATAAATTTCCCATTTTTAGCAACAAAAATGTTAATGTCAATCGTCTGAACGCTATCACCCGTTTTTTTTATAAGCGCTTGATAATCAGCGTCCGTAAATCCTAAGTCTCCGTCTCCGTCTTTAAAATCAATGGTTATAATTACTGAATCCTTTTTGGAAGTGCCTAAATCACCCGGTTTTTCGGTGGTAATGATCCGAATATTGTTAAATCCAATTTCTGGGACAAAACTAAATTGAGGTTCTCCCACGCATGAGGAGACCAGAAAAGGCACGAAGGCTATGAGTAAAATCTTATTTTTCATAAACATTAAACGAAACTGGGGGATAGGTTGTTACTTTAAACACTCGCAAAGTTAATGATTTGCCGTAATTTTGTATTATAACTTAACTAAACTTAGTATTTTCGCTGAAAATAGTTTGATTTTGAGCCTATCAATTTATAATTTGTTCTTTCCAGCACTAGTAAGATTCGCAAATGCTGAATTGAGAGAAGTAAAATCAATTCAATTTCAACACAAAACTTAAATTAAAACCGCTTTAATATTTTCAAAATCTTCATGCAAGCCGCACAAATACTCAAAAAAAAAGTCTTACAATTAATTCCCGAAGCATTTGATGCTTTAGCCTTAGAAATCTTTAGATACCAAGCTGGCAATAATTTAGTGTATAAAAACTACTTAGAATGCCTTCAAATTCAAGTAGATTCGATTAAATCGATCGAAAAAATTCCATTTTTACCAATTGAATTTTTCAAAACTCAAACCGTAATTACCGGCGATGAAAAGACTGTAATTACTTTTGAAAGTAGCGGCACAACGGGACAAAATACTTCAAAGCATCACGTGAAAGACCCTGATTTTTATGTTAAAATTGCGGAACAAATTTTTGAAAAATTTTATGGGAAGTTGGCTGATTTTCAGATATTTGCCTTGCTTCCCTCCTATCTCGAACGAACAAATTCTTCCTTAGTTTACATGGTCGAGCATTTTATCAAAAAAAGTGGCTCAGTAAATTCTGGATTCTATTTGGATGATTATGAGGCACTGGCAAAGGCGTTGAAAGGAGATCGGAGACAGGAAACTAAAAGAAACGGAGAAATCCCTAAAACCCTTCTCATCGGTGTAACCTTCGGTTTGTTAGATTTTGTCGAATCAAAAACGGCAGACGATCCTGTTGATTTATCATTCTTAAAAAACACTGATAATCTAATTGTTATGGAAACTGGTGGCATGAAAGGGCGCCGAAAAGAATTGCTCCGTGAGGAAGTACATGAAATTCTGACCAAGGCATTTCACGTAAAAAATATTCATTCAGAATACGGAATGACGGAATTACTATCGCAAGGATATTCTAAAGGTGATGGAGTTTTTGAATTACCTGTTTCTATGAAAATTATGTTAAGAGATGTCAATGACCCGTTTCAATATGTTTCCAATTCACGATCGGGCGGCATCAACGTCATCGACCTAGCCAATGTGGATTCTTGTGCCTTTATTGAAACGAAGGATTTGGGGTCGTTTTGTTCAATTAATCATGAACCATTAACAGGTAACAATGTGACCTTATCAGTAGAGAAATTTAAAATATTAGGCAGATTTGATAATTCAGATATTCGGGGTTGTAATTTAATGGTTCAATAAAAATGCTTCTGAAACTTATTCAGAAGCATTTTACGAGTATACTAATAACCAATAAACAATAACTATTTGGCATAATTCACTGCTCTCATTTCACGAATTACGGTTACCTTAATTTGTCCGGGATATTGCATTTCTTTTTCAATTTTCTGAGAAATATCGAATGATAATGAACTCGCTTTTTCATCTGTCACGTTTTCAGCATCTACTAAAACCCGTAGTTCACGTCCCGCTTGAATAGCATAACATTTCTGAACTCCTTGAAAATTTACTGCCAATTCTTCTAATTCCTTCAGACGTCTCATGTAGGATTCCATCATTTCACGTCTCGCTCCTGGGCGTGAACCCGAAATAGCATCACAAACCTGAATAATTGGGGAAATCATTGATGTCATTTCTATCTCATCGTGGTGAGCGCCAATGGCGTTGCAAATCTCGGCGTTTTCTTTATATTTTTCTGCCAACTGCATACCCAATATTGCGTGGGGCAATTCTGCTTCTTCGTGCCAGACTTTACCAATATCGTGAAGTAATCCAGCCCGTTTTGCCGCTTTGGCATTTAGTCCCAATTCAGCCGCCATGGTTGCACAAAGTTTTGCCACTTCACGTGAATGTTGCAAAAGATTTTGTCCGTAAGAAGAGCGGAAACGCATACGACCCACCATTTTAATCAACTCTGGATGAAGTCCGTGAATTCCTAAATCAATCACTGTTCGCTCGCCAATTTCAACGATTTCATCATCAATATTTTTCCTGGTTTTTGCCACAACTTCCTCAATGCGAGCGGGGTGAATACGTCCATCTTGCACCAATCGATGAAGCGATAAACGAGCAATTTCACGACGAACAGGGTCGAAACCAGAAATAATAATGGCCTCTGGTGTATCATCTACGATAAATTCAACACCCGTTGCAGCTTCCAAAGCACGAATATTGCGACCTTCACGGCCAATAATTTTCCCTTTCACATCGTCCGACTCGATGTTGAAAACCGACACGCAGTTTTCAATTGCATTCTCAGCAGCGGTTCGTTGAATCGTTTCAATGACTACTTTTTTAGCTTCTTTGGTTGCCGTTAATTTTGCTTCTTCAATGGCCGTTTTTATCATTGATGATGCCTTTGTTTCCGCTTCGGCTGTCATCGCTTGTATCAATTTTTCACGTGCTTCAATGGCAGTTAATCCGGCAATTTTCTCTAATTGAGATACCTGGGAAGCAAACATTTCATCGGCTTCGGCTTGTTTTTTGTCGGCCTCTTCAGTTTTTCTTCTCAAATTATCTTCTTTTGAGTTCAGCGATTGACGTTGCGACAAGACATCCGTTTCCAACTTTTTGACCTGTTCAGCTGATTGTTTGGCTAGGTCCATCGACTTTTTAGCTTCATCCATCAACTGTTGAATCTGACGTTCTCGTTCTTTTAATTTTTGTTCATTTTGGACTAAAATCTGTTTCTTTCGATTCGAATCATCTTCGAATTCTGAACGTAACTTCAAGAATTTTTCTTTGGCTTCCAGCACTCGATCTTTCTTAATATTTTCTGCTTGAAGTTCAGCAGTTTTGACAATGTCAGCAGCTTTGGCAGTTGCTTCGTCTTCTATTTTTTTTGTTTCTTTGGCAAAAATGGCTTTACCTACGAAAAGCCCTGCTATCAGGGAAACCACTGCGGCGATGATGGGATATAACATTTATAATATCGTTTTAGTTGATTTTACATCCGTAGAAAACTCACGGATACCTAGAGTTTAGATGGATTTTTGTGCAAAATCTAGTGAATAATGGGACTAAAACAGACAGATACCGATTAAAAGAGGGTTCTTAAATAAACTTTATTATAATTTGAAGTATTAATAATTTGAACTTTAAATAGCTTACAATCAGATATTTAATTAAAAAGAGAGCGTATTTTTGTTCAGATTTTTTAATAAATTTCAAAATTAAGTAAAAAATAATCAATGGTTTTACTTAATATTTAATTTAAGAGTAAACGTTTGTTGTAATACAAAATTCTAAATAATCCTTTCTTAAGAATGTTAAATTTAAAAATAAAGTATATAAACGATTAAATTATTGATTATGACGAATTTAGAATTTATTTTCTATGATCGAATCTACTATTTTTTCTAATCCTGTAAGTTTTTCAGTTACGGAATCTTGAAAATCTTCATAAAGTAAATCAGATTTTAGATTACTCATTACGTAATCTAGTGCAGATAATGCCAAAAGTCTTTGTGTACTTTTAATACCGTTTTTCTGTTGGTAATATTGCATTTTATCATTAATCAAATTAGCAGCTTTACGAACAACTTCTTCGTCCAATTCGGTAGCAGGATAGAGTGTAAAGTACTCGGTCCCTACCATGACATTACAAGGAATTTTTTTGTCCATTTCTCTAAGCTTTAAAGTTAAAGGGTTTCATCAGCGTTAAAGCGTTGGTAATTAACTTCTGAAAACTTTTTTACTATTTAACTTCACAAATATCAATTGCTAAGTTGACTAATACATTTTTCTATTTCTAAAATATACTCGTCAATTTTTTCTTTTAAATCGGCAGGATTGCCCGTACTTTTTAGATTGTTTATTGCAATCTTAGTAAATTTATCTGATTTTTTAAAGTTTTTTATCTGCTGGTTTAAATTTTTTTGTAATTCCTGGGTTTCTTTTTGAGTCTCAAACAATTCGTTCCTCAATTTTTCATTTTCATTTTTAACCTGAATAAGCTGCTTTTTCACTTCAATGTAGTCCTTTATGAGTCCTTTAAGTTTTATCTCTAAAGAACTAAATCGGGTGAGTATTTGAGATTCAGCCATTTCAGGTTTGGTTCTAAGTTCTTGGTTATCATTTCATCGTATTCCCTAAAAATCGTTGATTCATAAAATAAATTGAATGAAAAACCCTAACACTGCACCATGAACACGGAATTGATAACAAATTTGGCGAAAAAAAATGACATTTACCCTTATAATTTGTATTTATCTCTGATTTTCAATGGAATAATAGTCTTTCGCTCAACAATCACAACACATGCCGTGTATAATAGCAATAAAATGGTGTGATAGGGAATTGAGAACCAGAGATTATCAAACCTAATCTGCATCACACAATAAATCAATAATCCCGCCGAAAATATATAACCCAGTGCCGACTCAATTTTATAGGGAACGGGATAATATCGTTGCCCAAGCAAATAACAAAGGGCGGTCATAGAAAAACAAGAAATCAAAAAAGCGATTGCGCAACCCATGTAACCGATGCGAGGAATGAGCATGATATTAGCAATTATGGTGATTCCTAAACCGATAAATGTAATGAGTGTACCAAAATAAGTTTTATTATTCAGCTTAAACCAAACGGAAATATTATAATAAACACCCAAAAATAAATTGGCTAATAACAAAACAGGCACCACCACGATTCCTTCCCAATAAATCCTTTGGCCCAAGAAAAGCGTCTTTAAAACATCAAGATTTAAACTAACACCCAACCAAATAAAAATGCAAGTAATTAGAAACCACTTTGTGACTTGGGCTAAGTTTTCTGGCGAATTTTTATCATCAGTTTTTGAGAGAAAAAACGGTTCGGCGGCGTATCGAAAAGCCTGAGTCGCCAAGGACATAAAAATTGAAAGTTTATAAACACTCCCATAAATGCCAAGCGCCTGTTGTGAAGTCCGATTTGGATAGAAACCGTCGGGCAACAAACGTTCTAATAACAATCTATCAAAAACCATGTTATAAGTACTTGCCAAAACCATGATCATAATTGGATAAGCATAAATCCAAAGTTTTTTAAATTCTTTATGATCAAATTGAAACTTAAAATCTCGAAATTCGGGACGGAGAAAATAGAAAAATGAAGCGTTGGCAATGAGATTTGCTAAGAAAATATATCCCGCCCCAATTTCGGGATTATATAATTTTTTAGCCATTGGCCGCAATACTAAAAAATAATCACCCTCAGCAATTTTTTTGAATACCAAGAGAAAAACTATGTTTAGAATAATATTGATTAAGATGTTGATAATTTTGGCTTTAACAAATCGCTTTGTTTGTTTTTCTAATCTCAAACGGGCAAAAGGAATGGCAGTTATGGCATCAATCGCAATGATTAAGGCAAGCCATATTAAATAAGTTTCTTTACCTGCGTATCCCAAATAGTTGATAATGGGCGATGAAAAAACGATTAATATTCCGGAGAATGAGATGCTACTTACGATAATTGCAGATTGAATGATATTATAATATTTAGCTTTGTCTTCCGCCGCAAATCTAAAAAAAGCGGTTTCCATCCCGTAAGTATAAATGATATTGGCAATGGCTACGTAGCTGTATAATTTATTATTAATGCCCATATCATCTGGCATAAAAACCTTAGTATGTATAAAAACCAGTAAAAAATTCAAAGATCTTCCCAAAATGGTGCTTACGCCATACGAAGCGGTTTCGCTGGCTAATTTTTTAAAAATATTCATTGAATGGTTTTTCGGTGGGGTAAATTTTACACGAAGTTATTAAAAAAATGTAGCTTTTTGAATTCCTTGTTTTCCCCTAATCTTCCTTAACTTTACAATATACTAAAATTCAATCATGCGTTTTCAAGATATTCCTGGTTTGGGCAGTTTAAAAAATACCCTCATTCACTCTGTTGAAACGAATCACGTTGCGCACGCTCAGTTGTTTCATGGGGGTGTTGGCAGTGCAAATTTAGCATTGGCGTGGGCATACTCAACCTACATCAACTGCGAGGATAGAAATGCCTTTAGTTCTGATTATGATAGTGGTCTTTTGGGAGATGCATGTGGGCGTTGTGCTGCTTGCGTGAAAATGGCGAAAATGGTACATCCCGACATTCACCACATTTTCCCATCGCCAAGTGCCAAAGAAACCATCTTAGAATTATTGCCAACGTGGCGTAAATTCTTGATAGAAAGTCCTTACAGAAGTTTGACCGATTGGTTGGAATTTACGGGCGCAACGGGCAATAAACAAGGAATTATTCCGATTAAAGAGGCTCATAATATCATCGAAAAAATTTCTTTGAAAGCTTTTGAAGCGGAATATAAAATCTTGATCATTTGGCAACCCGAGTTGATGAATATTGAATCAGCCAATTCATTACTAAAATTACTAGAAGAACCGCCCGCTAAAACGCTATTCATTCTGGTGTGCAATGACACTAATCGCTTATTAACGACCATCCTTTCCAGAACCCAACGCATTGTTATTCCTGCCTTTACGGATGAAGAAACGATTAGTTATCTTATCAAAAAAGAGGGAATTACTCACGAAAGAGCCAAACAAGTTGCTTATCTTTCAGAAGGAAATTTGTCGAAAGCCGTTGAATTGGTGAATTATGAAGGAGAAAGTAAACATCAATGGTTTGCCTCTTGGATGCGCTCAGCTTATAAACCAGACATTGCCACTTTGGTAAAAACAGCGGATGAATTTGACACTTTTCCGAAAGAATACCAAAAAGGAATGGTGGAATATGGACTCAATATTTTTAGAGATTTATTACTCTGGAAAAATGGTGCAGAATCATTGGTGAGACTGGAAGGCGAAGAATTGACCTTTGTTCAGAATTTTTCAAAAGCCGTAAAATCGGGAGCTATTGAATTGATTGTAAATGAGTTAACTCAAACGCATTATTATTTAGAACGCAACGGAAGAGCAAAAATCTTACATCTGGACTTGTCGCTGAGCATTGCACGATTGTTTAAGAAATAAGGTATATTTTTAAACAATAAAAATTTAAGGTTATGAGCAAGAAGGAGTTAATCAAACAGACAATTAATCAATTAGAGAAATTACCTGCTGAAAAAATAGAAGAAGTTTATGATTACGCCGAATTCATTTCTAAAAGATTTGAAGAATCGTCACTTATAAAAGGGCTGAAAGCCATAAATACAACATCTCAATCCTTTGCCTTTTTAAATGAAGAAGAAGATTTATATTCAATTGAAGATTTGAAGGAAAAATTTTAATGAAAAAAGGAGATATAATTTTACTACCATTTCCATTTACTGACCTCTCGGGAAATAAAACCAGACCTGCATTGGTATTGATTTCTAACGCATTGGATGTCAACGTAGCTTTTATTATTACTCAAATAGATTGGCAAGAATCAATTAATTTAATGTTATCCGCAAATTCAACTATTGGATTGAAAAGAAATTCATTGATTCGATTATCTAAACCAGCAAAGATTGATTCAGGGTTAGTTTTGGGAAAATTAGGAGAAGTATCAGAAAATGAACTTCAGGAAATTGATAAAAATTTAATCATAATTTTACAAATAAATATTTAGATTTAATGCCTTGACAAAATCGAGACATTTTTATTATGTCAGTAAATAATCTTATCAAATTAGGAACAAGAGGTTCAAAATTAGCCCTTTGGCAAGCAGAATATATCCGAGAAACCTTGGAAAAAGGAGGGTTACAGGTAGAAATCGTAATTATAAACACCAAAGGCGACCAAATTCTCGACCGTTCGTTGTCGAAGATTGGTTCAAAGGGCGTTTTTACGGAAGAATTAGAAGAACAATTACGTTCGGGACAAATCGATATCGCCCAACATTCTGCCAAAGATTTACAATCAGAATTGCCGGAGGATTTAGAATTGATTGCTTTTACGGAACGTGAAAAAGTGAATGATGTTTTGGTAAGTTATGATAAAAGTTTGAGGTTGGATAGCGGAAAACCATTCATCGTGGGCACTTCTTCTACTCGCAGGATAGCGATGTTAAAACATTTTTACCCTCACATTCAGACCGTTGACATGCGAGGAAATCTCCAAACCCGCATGGCAAAACTCGAAAGTGGCGTGTGCGATGCCATCATTCTAGCCTACGCCGGAGTGCATCGGATGGGTTATCAGGAACACATTGCTGAAATGATTTCCACGGAAAAATTTACGCCGGCAGTTGGTCAAGGCTCGGTAGCTTTGGAATGTGCGCTTAGTTTGGATTCAACAAAAAAAGCAAAGATCAGACTACTATGCAATCACGGCGAAACTGAACAACAATTATTGGCAGAACGTGCCTTTTTGAGACGTTTGCAGGGTGGTTGTAGCATTCCAGTTTTTGGGCTTTCTCAAAAATCGGACTCAATTACAGGAGGAATAATTAGTTTGGATGGTACAGAAATACTGAAGAAAACCATTACGGGTAATAATCCTTTGAAAATGGGCGAGGAATTGGCGGAAAGAATTTTGAGCTTGGGCGGCAATAGAATTTTGAAAGAAATTAAAGCTAATTTGTAATAATTAGTTGAATAATCACTAAATTTATTAAAAAAATCATACCAACCACATTATTTCCCAATTGCCAAATATGTCAAATACTTCAAATACGCACACAGATTCTTTGTCAGTTTTTGATAAAATCAAAGAACTTTTTTTTAGCCCACTAACAATTTTAATTGTTTCTTTAACCTTTATTTTAGGTTACTTTGGTGACTGGTGGACAGGCGCCATTGCGGCATTTATCGGCGGAACAATTTTTGGAAAAGCAAGCGGTGAAACTTTTTTCAAAGGAATGCTCGCTGTTGCAATACTTTGGCTTTTAGTGATTTTGTATCATCACTTTTCAACGGAAGGAATTTTGTCAAACAAAATCGCCCAAATCCTACCGGTTGGCGGAAATGTTGGTTTATTAATACTTGTCTCCATTTTAATCGGTGGATTTGTGGGCGGCTTGGGAGCAATGAGTGGTTTTTTGGTGCGCAATTTGTTTCGGAAATAGAGCGTAGGTTTGAGAAGTTGGGGGTCATGTTTTAAAAAAATAAAATGCTCAATTACCCTTGTCATTCAATTATATTTACCCTTGATTTTTATAAAAATCACGGGTATTTTTTTTAACATAGCGGCTCAAATAGATAGAGAATAGACAAAATTATAAAGCTAATTCTCTAAACCTCTACATAAAAAAATTACAGATTATTTTTAGCTAATAAATCATGCCATTTGAAATTGAGAGAAAATATTTAGTAATACCTGATCTTTGGGAAGCGCTTGCAAAACCCCTGGGTGAATATTACCGACAAGGGTATATCGTTCATGAGATCGGTAAAACTGTACGGGTGCGAGCAACCGAAAAACATGGATTTATAACCATTAAAGGTAAGACCGACAATCCTGCGATTAAGTCCGAATTTGAGTATGAAATTCCAATAACAGAAGCAATAGAATTATTGAATGATTTTACAGAAAATAATATTGAAAAAACACGCTACAAAATTGATTACCAAGGTAAAATTTGGGAAATTGATATTTTTTATGGCGACAATGAAGGCTTAATTGTAGCCGAAATTGAGTTGAATTCACCGGAAGAATCATTTCCGATTCCTGCATGGATTGACCGTGAAGTCACGCATGAGAGCAAATATTTTAACGCCAATTTATCAAAAAATCCTTTTAAAAATTGGTAAAATTATTACGGTTTTTAGCCCGCCAAACCTGTAAATAGATTGAAAACCGCATTACGAATTCAACATGACTAATTTAGACAACATAGATTTACGGATTTTAAAGTTCCTTCAAGATGATGCATTGATGACAAACAAAGAAATTGCAAAACGCTTGAACATGACTGCCACACCCATACACGAGCGCATCAAACGGCTCGAGCGGGATGGAGTTATCGAAAAATATACCGCTATTCTTAATAAATCAAAATTAGGCAAAAGTTTGGTCGTATTGGTGGATGTAACCTTGAAGGAACACGCTGCGGTATTTCTGGAACAATTCGAGCAGGATGTTTTATTGTTACCCGAAGTCGTGGAATGTTACTGTATTTCGGGAGGCTCTGATTTTTTATTGAAAGTTTTGATGAAAGATATGGATGAATATCGACATTTCATTCTCCATAAATTGGCTACACTACCGAACATTGGTAATGCTCAAAGTCGTTTTGTGGTTAATGAGATTAAGAGCCAAACCCCCGTACCAATTTCTATTTAATGGGTAAAAATACCCTCAGAAAAAGAGCAAAAAAGCAGCAAAAAAACCTAGAAATAAGGAGTAAATGAGTACAGGAAGTTAATTTCTATTCCGCTTTTATTTCGTTCATTTATCCGATACTTTTCTCCTTTACTACTCCATTACTGTTATATTTATCTTCCTACTTCACCATCGGTGGATCAGTGGTTTTCTTTCCAAATACGGAAATATTTAAATATCTTTTGGGAGCTAAACGAAAGTCAATCAACAACTTATCCATATCTGCCAACGAACGATTGAGATTTGAATAAAGCGAATCATCTTTCAGTAATTTACCCATCGAGCCTTGCCCTGCCTCAATTCCCAAGATGATTCTGTGTAAACCTTCTAAGGATCGTTGCGTAGTTGCCAACGCCTGACTTATTTTCAACGCATTTAAAGAATCAGCAATTGAGGTAAATTTGCCAATTAATGGCTTTAAGCTTCTCTCCGTTTCTATTAAATTACCTGAAAGAGATTTCATATTGGCGGTAATTCCAGCCAGACTTGCTCTATTTTCAGTGATCGTAGTTCCTAACGTGCTACCCAAACTTGAAATGGTTTTGTCCGTATTATTTATCAAACCATTCACCGACTTACCCGTTGCTTCAAAACTCTTTGTCACTACTCGTAATGAAATAGTCAATGAGTCTAAATTGTGCAATAGTGGCAAGGCCTGTTCCTTTAGTAAATCAGAAATACCTGTTTCTCTTCCCGGTATTAAACTCCCCTCGTTTTCAACGTATTTATTGGTTTTGCCTATTTCTAATCTGATAAGTTTTCCGCCTAATAATCCATCCGAAGATAAGAATGCTTTAGTATCAATCGGCAAGGGCAAATCTTTTCGGACCACAATGGTAACTTTAACCTTGTTTCCCGGCATCATGTCGATCGCTTTTACCTGTCCAACCTTCATACCACTCAAGGATACTTGGTTAGCAGGAGTCAGTCCTTCTACATTATCATAAATAACAATATACTTATTTTGAGGAGAAAAGAAGTCTTCTCCTTTTAGAAAGTTAAATCCTAAGTACAAAATAACAAATGATACAAGGGCAAGAATACCCACTTTGGTTTCTTTGGAGATAGTCATAGTGTTTAGTTAGCAATTGATAATTGATAATTAACAATTGATAGAATTAAGTAATAATATGAAATAATTTATTCCTAATACCTATATAACCAATTGTGGATTATCCATTATTAACTGATGTTAGTTTTCAATTTCTTCTTTATACAATTTAAAAGCCTTAAAAATGGCTTGGGCAACTTCCTCTTTTCCTTCTTCAGAGGCTAAATATTTTTCTTCGGCTTCGTTAGTTAAAAAACCGGTTTCAATCAAAACACTTGGCATAGCGGTTTCCCATAGCACTAAGAAACCCGCTTGCTTGACGCCATAGCTGGTTCTATTCGTTTGTTTTTTGAACTGACGTTCTACTTTCTGAGCAAATTTTATGCTATTCATCATGAAAGCATTTTGATAATTCGCCATCATAATATGTGCCAACGGAGAACTTGGGTTAAAACCGTTATAGGTTTTCTCATAATCCTTCTCTTGTAAAATTACGGAGTTCTCTCGTTTAGCAACATTTAGATTATCATCCGATTTATGTAACCCCATCGTATATGTTTCCGTTCCAGCAAATTTAGAAGATGGATGAGCATTACAATGAATTGACATAAATAAATCTGCTTTATTTCGATTGGCAAGTGCCGAACGTTCGTTCAGTGTCGGGTAAACATCCTTTTTACGAGTATAAATCACCTTCACTTCAGGAAATTCATTGCTAATTTTTTGACCTAATGCCAACACAATTTTGAGGGCAATTTTTGACTCATTGTGACTTAACCCGTGGCAACCTGGGTCTTTTCCCCCGTGTCCAGCATCCAAAACAACCGTTTTGATCGGTGTTTTAACAGCACTAAGTGAACCATTAGTCGAGCTATTGCTCGAATCTTGAGAGGATTTGAAACTTCCGAAGCCCCAAAAAAAAATGGCTAATACAAGCGCTTTAACAAACTTTAACATTATTTTCAATTTGGTACGTTATCTTAATTAAGGAATGGGTTAATTTTGTGGTGGCAATTGGCTTTCAGCTACCAGTATTCAGTTTACTTATTCAAATAAATTATGTAATTCGGAAAATATAGTGCTGATTAGTGTCAATTGCTAAAGGCCGAAAGCTTAGCGCAATATTACTTCACAAAGATAAAATTTTTAGACTTCTGAAAAAAGCACTTCACATATTCACTATCGTAATTAGCTTATTCTTAGGGATTTTTGTTGTAAATAACGGCAAAGCCCAGCGTATTGTGGGCGGGCAAGTTATTTCAAAACCTAAAAACCTAAAAACGTCCTATCCTAAAAACGATACGGCACGAGTTGTTAGCCTCACAAAATCCGCTTCTGACTCCTTAAAAAAGAATAACGATTTACAAACCACCGTAATTTATTCGGCTACTGATTCCACCATCATGGACACGCAAAATCAAATCGTTTATCTTTACGGCGATGCAAAGGTTACCTACGGCGATGTGATACTCGAAGCTGATTTTATCCAATTAAATTGGGATAAAAATGAAGTTTTTGCCAAAGGTACGAAAGATACCTCCACGAATAAGACCCGTGGCAAGCCTGTTTTCAAGCAGGGGGGCGAACCTTACGATGCCGATGAAATAAAGTATAATTTCAAATCCAGAAAGGCCATTATCAAAGGCTTAATCACCAAACAAGGAGATGCCTTCGTACAAGGCACGAGCGTAAAAAAGGATAATGAAGATAATCTTTACATCCGAAATGCCATTTATACCACCTGCAATTTGGAGCATCCGCATTACAATATTCGGGCTTCTAGGATTAAAATGGTAGGGAAAAAGGAAATCGTTTCTGGCCCTTTCAGGTTTGAACTCAATGAAATTCCTTTGCCGATTGGCTTGCCTTTTGGTTTTTTTCCGTATAAACCTCCGCAAGAAAATGGAACATCGGGAATTGTGATGCCAACTTATGGTGATGAACCACTTGGACGTGGTTTTTACTTGCGTGATGGCGGTTATTATTTTGCCATCAGTGAGAACATTGGCTTGAAATTGACGGGTGAAATTTATTCAAAAGGCAGTTTTGGGTTAACGGCCAATTCACAGTATATCAAGCGTTATCGTTATGGAGGGGCATTCAATTTGACTTTCAGGAAGAGTAATGATGGTAAAGAGTTTAGTCTCCTGCCTGAATCTGAGCGTGTTCGTACTGACTTTGGCATTCAATGGTCGCATTCACCCCAAAGTCGAGGGAACTCCAGTTTTTCGGCATCGGTGAACGTCCAGAGTAATTCAAATGCTCAATTCAATAGTACAACTTCAAATAGCTATATTTCAACCGCTTTGAATTCATCGATTCAATATTCAAGAAATTTCGGACAGACCATTCGGACCAGTTTGAGTTTGCAGGCTGACCAAAATACAATTACGAAGGCGGTAAATGTCAACAATAATTTCTCTTTTGGACTGAATCAATTTCAACCTTTCAAGAAGAAAAATGCCGTTGCAGAGCGTTTTTGGGATGGGTTTCGCTTGGGTTTAGATTTCAGCGGTTCATTCGGAATTACTAATCAAGTGGCATTAAATAATCGTGCATACAACAGTTTACCCTACAACGTAAACCGTAAGAAAGACACACTTGATACCGACCCAAACAAACCCTTAATTGTGGACCCAAGACTGGTAGCAAATCAAGCGGCGAGTTTAGCCCGTGATGGGGTAATTGGATTTAATCTTGAAAATTTGCCTGAAATATTGAAAAATGCCAATTTCAGAATGAATTATTCGATTCCTTTATCACTGCCTAATCTTAAATTAGGCAAATATATAAATTTAACGCCTGGCATGAGTCTTGCTGGAAATATTTATAAGAGAAGCTACAAATACACTTTTATTTTACCTTCGGACACAAAAAATTTCAAACCTTACAAAGGTGATACATTAGCCCAAAACGGGGTAGTTCAAATCGATACGGTTGATGGAATAAAACCAGATTATCAATATAGTTTCTCAGCCAGCATAAATACTCGTTTATACGGTACGATTAACTTTAATAAAGGCCGTTTGCGAGGAATTAGACACATAATAACTCCGTCAGTGAGTGTAAATTACACTCCCGATTTTACAGACCCATCTTTTGAACTTTATCAAGAAGTACAAGTAAGCACAAAGGGAACAACTCAATTGCCTGATGGAACAGTGAAGCAAGGTTCTTTTCGTAGAATTTCACGCTTTGACCCCCGACAAACCAATTACGGCAGTCAATCGGGAGGTATAAGTTTTAGTATTTCGAATACTTTGGAGGCAAAGGTTAAATCAAAATCTGATACGGCTGCCAAAGAATTTGAAAAGATTACGTTGCTGGATAATTTCTCATTATCAAGCAATTATAACTTCTTTGCCCAACAATTTAAGTTGTCGCCCATCTCTTTCTCAGCCACTTCGAGGGTTAAAAAGTTTGATATAAATTTAAATGGCACACTCGACCCATATAAATATGTGCAAGATGGTTCGTCATTGGTCGGAAGTAGAATTGATGAATTACAGGCACCAAGTTTATCAAATCTTGGGTTTTCCGTTGGAAAAAGTTTCCAGCCTAAGGGTGCAAATAAGCAAAAGCAATTGCCTCTGAATTCAGCGCTACCGAATAATGATTTTCAGCAAGAGCAAGTTAAACAAGTCAATAAAAATATCAATGAATACGTAGATTGGTCAGTGCCTTGGCAGTTTCAGTTTAGTTATCAGTACAATTTGAGCAAAGTAGGTTTTGCGCCAGCCATCATTGTGAGTGCTGTGACCTTTAATGGAACGCTTAAATTGACCGAAAAATGGGATATGAAATTGCAATCGGGTTATGACTTTACCAATAAAGGCGTTTCATTGACTAATATTAGCCTTCACCGAGATTTGCATTGTTGGGAGGCCGCCTTCAACTGGACACCCATTGCGAGTGCCTATTACGGCAGACAAAGTAGCTATTCTTTTGATTTAAGAGTAAAATCTGCGCTTTTACAGGAATTGAAATTATCTCGCAGAAAAAGTTCTTACGACAGGGCAGGCTTTTAAAAAAGCCCCCTTCGAAGATTTTGGGGCTTTTTCTTATTTATTTAATCGGAATCACTACCTGTGTAGTGTCCCAATGTAATATCATATCTCCCCCTTCTGGTTGTTCTACAAACCTGATTTTGAATTGTTCTGCCGAACTGTTCGCTTGGGATGAAGGAACTGGAACGGTCATTACATTCTTTGTCTCATCATAGGAAAGTCCCCATTGCCCAACTTCTTGGTTGAAAATGATTGTCCAGTGATTTTTATTAGGAATGGTAAATAGACTATAGGTTCCAGATTTTAAAGATTTTCCAGCAATTGTTACATCCTTTGAAAATTTAATAACGGTTGCTTCATTTGCACCAGTACGCCACCATTTTCCGTAGGGAACAAGCGCTTTATCCTTCTCTTCGCCAAAAATAAATCGATCTTTTTTAGAGGGCTGACAATAATCAACGGTTACAACTAAACCATTCTTTTCAAATTTTTCTGAGGCCGATGGACTAAAAGATTTTGTGTAGTAGAACCTTACAAAAACAAAAGCAGAGGCTAAAACGGCAAAAATAACGAGTAATATCCGTAAAATTTTCATGATTAAATCTACTTTCTTGCCCAAGGAAAGAATTTTTTTGGGTTAGTTATGGGTGAAGTGGTAGGCAATTTAAAAGTAGGCAGCTTGCAGAAAAAAATGTTTAATCGATTTTTACCAATTGCTAACTATTTTTGAAGAATCTTCTTTTATTCATCGTAAAAATACACAAGTTTGATTGATGTTCAAAATTATTAGATTATTGATATGTCAGAGGCAAAAATATCGTTATGCATTGGATCGGTAATCTTTTGCATTATCATATTCGGATCAGCGTGGTGAGTTTTTCTCAAATATTCGTACAAAAAGTACGAATGAGGGTAATGCAAGCCCAAATCCAAGCCAAGCATTTAGGATACAATTCTGAAAGACAACGGCAATTCTAAGGCTGAACTTGGTAAGGTTACTAACACAGCAAATCATTATCGATATTGTTTATCGTAAAAAGGCCCCTAGCCAAATCCAAACCATATTCCTTCAGAGAAATTATCCCGACAAACAGACCCGTTCTAGGATAGGTAATAATGAAGGATTGTCAATATTTTTCAATTTCTGGATTCGCTAAATGCATCAATTCAAAGCCTATCGAGGTGATTATTAAGGCAATCCACGTTTTTTGTTCCCCAACCAATGCCATTGTTTTTATTGCATGCACCCTCAAAAATTGATTGAACGTTTTGGAATGGTTAAATGAAAAATAATTTATGACAAAAAAAATTACCGGATTATGGATATTGGAAGGGGATTGCGAAAAATAATGGATAGTTCCAAAAAACAAATAGCCCATTGATTGAACGGATTGATTCGGAGAAATGATAAAAAATCTACGAAAATTTATCTGTCGGAAAATTCATTTCACGACGGAGTTGATTTGCGCCATGAGTAAATACAATCAAGTAAGTATTTGTTAAAAAATAGTGTGTGTTTTGATCGGAGGTAAGAGCCTAATGAAAAGCAAGTTCCGATAATACTACCAAACAACTAAATCTCTAATTCAGCCGTGGGTCTGTTGGGTAATTAGACAAGACTTTGAAATCTCCACCCATATCTTTTAGAATACTTCGCCAGAAACTTTTAGTGGGGGTATCAAAAATAACCTCAGCGGTGGTTTGAGAAATTATCCAAGAATCTTTTTCGAGTTCTCCAACCAATTGGTCAATCTCCCAACCTGAGTAGCCAATAAAACATCGAATATCATTGGGCGATAATACGCCATTATTGAGTAATTCCTTGACTTGTTTAAAATTACCTCCCCATGTAACGCCATTCATTACTTTCACGCCACCATCAATTAAATCTGGACGTCGATGCAAATAATGGAGAGTATTGTGTTGAACGGGGCCACCGACAAATAATGGAACATCCGGATAAATATTTTCCTCCAATACGTCGGCGAGTAAAAGATTTGAGGTTTGATTTAAAATTAAGCCAAAGGTGCCTTGCGTAGTTTCGTGTTCACAAATTAAAACCACGCTTCTTTCGAAATTTGGGTCACCCAAAAATGGTTCAGAGATTAAAACGGAGCCTTGTTGTACGTTACGCATGGAGATGTTATTTGGGATGATGATGTTTACTATTTTTCTTAAAGTTATTTTATTTATGATAAATTTGCAAAAAATATTACATTCTTAAGTCAGAAAACGGTAAAATAAATTCTTATGTTAACATCAAACCAAAGTGAAAAACAAGCTGAAGAGGCCAAGGAAAAAATTTCTATTCTTGCCAATTCATCACTGACTTTGAGTGGTCTGGTAGAAAATGAGTTTAAAGAATTAAGTAATCTCGATAACCATTACCAACGAAAAAATTTTCCAAGCGTTAATTTAAAAACAGTGTATCTCCTATTAGGTTCAAATTTAGGGAATAGGAAAGAAATTTTAGAAAAAGCCATCGAACTACTAAACCTAGCGGTTGGCTTCATTATTTTACAGTCGAAAGCCTACGAAACTAAACCTTGGGGGGTAATTTACCAACCTGATTTTTTAAATTTAGCCGTTGCTGCACATACGAATCTGAGCCCTCAAGAGATATTAAAAAAAACACAATTCATTGAAGATCAATTGGGTAGAGTTAGAAATGAGAAATGGGGAGCTAGATTAATTGATATTGATATCATTTTTTTTGAACATGAAATCATTGACGAACCCAACTTGAAAATCCCCCATCCACTCGTGCATGAACGAGATTTTGCCTTGACTCCTTTGGCTGAAATTGCGCCTGACTTAGTGCATCCCGTGCTGGGGAAAACGGTTTTGGCGTTGAGAGATTTATTGTTGGAACGCACGAATCGTACCCACTGAATAAGGCAACCATAACACAAAAATTGTCTGATTATCGGTTGATTTCACCAGAATATTACCGCCATGAAGTTTCACAATTCTGCTTACGAGAGACAATCCCACCCCGTAACCTTTAATATTTGCTGTGTTATGACTACGATAAAAAGGCTCAAAAATTAAGTCCATTTCAGGTTGTTCCATCACACCATTATTCGTAAATTTCACTTCAATATGGTCTTTTTCAAAGTGTAAACTCACTTTTACCGAATGATTTTCGGAAAATTTACAGCCGTTTTCCATCAAATTCACGAAGGCTGTTTTTAATAATTGGGCGTTTCCTTTAACCACTAATTGCGTATCTTCTTCCAAACCATCAGCAAAATCTACTTGAACTTGATATTTTTGTTCGGCTTGCAATAAAAGGTCGCCTGCTTCCCAAATAGTTTCATCCAAACGGACTTCATCGTACATCAATTTGTGGTTCAAATCACTCACTTTTGCCAGTTCCAACAAGGTATTTGAAAGTTGTCCCATCTCTCGAATATCTTGTCTAACTGACTGTAGGGTAGCGAGATACTGTTTGGGAGTGCGTTCTTTCAATAAGGCTACATCAATCTGGGAGCCAATTTTCATCAAAGGGTTTTTCATCTCGTGTGAGACATTGGAGACGAAAAGATTTTGGAGCCTAAACACCTCCGCAATTCGCTCTAAAAGTTCGTTGAACGTGGCGGTCAATCGCCCAATTTCATCTTTGGGGTTTTGAATGGTTAAGCGCTGGTTTACGTTTTGGGGATAGATAGTTTTGACTTGCTGGATAACCTCTGAAATGGGTGACAATGCTCGGACAGCAAAATACCAGCCGACTAAAGATACAACAACTAAAACAATAAAAAACAACCAAATCATAATTTCTTGAAGATTTTTGAGGTCTTTCTCTCCCGATAAATCTACTGCCCCAGCCACAGTGATAACTCTTTTAAAACGGTCAATGTATAACATGCCGACAATCTTGAAATCTCCTTGTTTAAATTTAACAAAACGCTGTTTTCTAACTTGATTAAGCATATCAACAGTCGTTTTAAATCCACTGGTATCATTGCTAGCATAAACCCCTATATCTTTATTCTTGTCATAATTATAGTCATATATAGTAAGACTTTCACGGTATAAAACATCATTATTAGTTTTCTGAATTTTTTTTAACAACTTGGCATTCACCTCTTTAACGGTCACCAATAATTCAGCCGAAGTCGAAGCTTTTTGGGTAAGTCGTTTATAAAATTCATCTTCAATATAGTTCAACCGAAGCCAATAAATTACCACGAAGATTGCCAACACAATCACCGAAACCAATAATGTAAATTGTAAAGTAAGCCTAGCTCTGATTTGCATAAATTTAATTTGATGATTTGAAAATCTGATGATTTGAAAGCGACTAATTTCAAGCAGAAATCGTTGTTTTTCAATTTCAAATTTTCAAATTGGGTTATTCTTCAACCTTCAAAACGTATCCAACACCATATTGCGTGTGAATGAGTTTTGTATCATAATTTTTATCTACTTTTTTTCGCAGCATGGTCATAAAAACTTCTATGACATTTGTTCCCATATCAAAGCGACTATCCCATACTTTTTGGGCAATATCAGCCTTTGAAATTACCTTTCCATGATTTCGCAAAAGATATTCTAATAAAGCAAATTCACGGGCGGTTAAATCAATTTTATCGCCTCCTCTGGTTACGGTGTGAGCATCAAAGTTCATTTCTAAATCACTGTATATCAAGGTATTACCAGTGATTGGCAAGGGTGTTTGCGTGCTTCGTTTGGCGAGAACTTTTATACGAGCCAAGAGTTCCGAGAAGGCAAAAGGCTTCACCAAATAATCATCGGCTCCAGCATCAAAACCCATTAATTTTTCTTCGATACTTCCCAAAGCTGTGAGCATCAAAATAGGCGTAGTAATGCCTTCTTGACGCAGTTCTTTACTCATTTGCAAGCCATTTATGCCGGGCATAATAATGTCAGAAACGATGATTTGATACTGATTTTTTTTGGCAAGATGTTTCCCGATCATGCCATCGTAGGCAATGTCCACATCAAAACCATTCTCTTCCAATCCTTGTCGGAGCGATTGAAGTGTTTTGGGTTCGTCCTCTATGAGTAGTATTTTCATTTTGTTGTTTGATTGTTGGTTGTCGTTTTTCGTTATTCGGTTTTCAAGGCAATTAAAAAACTCATATGGATTAGCGAACAACGAAAATAAAACATCCAGTATTCTCAAAGATAAAACAAAAAACTCCGCTAGAGACCTATTTATCTTGCGGAGTTATAAATTCTAATTCATAAAATTTTATTCTATAAATTCTCAGAAACTTTTGATTTGTCCATCGTTGCCATAGTCCCGAAAACGTGATCCCATAACGGAGAGGATACTCCAAAAACGGCATTACCATGTTTGTAATGATGCACGGCATGATTTATCCACAATATCTTAAAGATATTTTTGGGTGGCGCATAAGCGTGCACGGAATAATGAACCAACAAATAGCCGGCGTATCCCCAGATAAAACCAGGAAAAAAGGCGTAGGAAGAATCGCCCATTAAAAAGAAAAATACGGCAAAAAGAGTTGCCGCAGCCACTGCGGCAATGATTGGTGGCATAGCCAAACGAGTTTTATCTTTCGGGTATTCATGGTGAACGCCATGCGCAAGATATTGAAAGTTAGCTCTTGCTTCCGTGGTAGGTTCGATGTGATAAACACTACGATGTACCCAATATTCTACAAAAGTAAAAAGGATTGCCCCCGTTAAAAACAAAACGCCAATTAACCAATTTTCTAAATTTGTGTGTGTGAAGGCGTAATAACCTAAAACTGAGCCCGCTATAAAAAATATCGATACAGGGATAGCAATGTGCGTGTGTGAAAGTTTCTCTAAAATAGGGTTTTCAAATAATTGCTTTGTTCCACTATTCTTGGGTCGTACTTTGTTATTTGTTGTTTCCATAAATTTGTTTGATATGTAGGATTAGCTTATTCATTTTGCGAATTAAAATTAATAAAGATTGTACTAATTTAATAAAAAATGCCCAATACCTCTGGTTTCGTTGAACTATAATCACAAAGATACAGAATAATTTAATTCATGCTCTGAGTGGAATATAAAAATATTTCATTCAACTTTTAGGTGACTTAGCCCGAATAATTAACCTCAACGATTGCTCATAAGTGATATAATTCCAGAGCCAATTAATAAAAATTAACATCTTGTTCTTCACCCCAACGATTGCCATCAAGTGGACAAACATCCAGGTAAGCCACGCAAAAAATCCTTGAAATTTCCAGAAAGGAAGATCCACAACCGCTAAATTTCTTCCAACGGTTGCCATTGAACCTAAATCTCTGTAAACAAAGGGCTTTAATTCGTTACCTCTTATGAGATTTATCAAATTTTTAGCTAACAATTTTCCTTGCTGAATAGCGGGCTGAGCCACTTGCGGGTGCCCATTTGGGTATTTTTCTTCCGTCATGAGTGCAGCATCACCAAGGGCAAAAATGTTGTCATAACCATCTACTAGGCTAAAACTGTTAACCTTCATACGCCCTCCCCGCATGATAATGGCAGGATTTATTCCATCCATTGAATTGGCTTTTACACCGGCCGCCCAAACCAAATTGTTAGTTCTGATAGTTGATCCATCATTAAAATAAGCATATTGGCCATCAAAGTCACTTATTCGGCTGTTTAACATTACGTTTACCCCTAATTGTTCGAGATATTCTTTAGATTTTATTTGGGCATTTTTCGACATAGGTCCCAGCAACTCCGCTCCTGATTCCACAAGGTAGATTTGCATTAAATCAAAATTTAACTCGGGATAATCTTTTGGCAAAACGTGTCTTCTCATCTCTGCCAACGTGCCCGAAACCTCTACGCCCGTGGGTCCGCCACCTACTACCACTACATTCATCAAACCAATTCGCTCATCCTCATCCTCCGAGACCAATGCTTTTTCAAAATTTTCCAACAATCTATTTCTCAAACCCAATGCTTCCCCAACGGATTTCATGGGTAAGGATTTTTCAGCAATATTTTGATTACCGAAAAAATTTGTATCAGCGCCAATGGCTAATACCAAATAATCGTACGGAATAGCACCCAAACTGGTTTCAACGATGTTTTGTTCAGAAATAATTTTCGTAACAACTGCTACTCTCACATGAATATTAGGGTGGTTATGAAACGCCAAACGAAGTGGAAATGAAATGGCAGAAGGTTCAATACCAGCGGTAGCAACTTGATAAAAAAGGGGTTGAAATTGATGATAGTTATTTTTATCAATCAAGACAACTTGAAAATCATCGTTTCCAGCTAAGCTTTGGGCGACCTGTAAGCCACCGAAACCTGCCCCAATGATAATTACCTTTTTCTGATTAGTCTGTGGAATATTGAGGGTCATAATTTTTAGCTTTTGGCTGTCGGCAACTGGCTTTCAGCTATAGATTAAAATTTTGATTTATGAATGCATTCTATTTCAAAATAGTATTTAGCCAAATGCTTTGGGCCAGGAGCCAAGCACTTTGTTACTTCTCTGCACAGATTTGGCTTGGAAATTTCCAGCTTTTGGCGGTTACTTTTTCGTAATAACGCTCATATAGAGGCAAGATTTTTTCAATATCAAATTCTTTGGCTTGGGCAAGAGCATTATTTTTAAATTGAGCTAATTTTTCATCATCCTTTAACAGTGAAATAGCGTTT
>Ga0114959_10000317_pt1 | contig 45474 bp, 36 predicted proteins | sample C_130625_EF_Meta_FD_87317 | JGI IMG/M metagenome (GOLD analysis project Ga0114959, IMG submission 87317) | Freshwater microbial communities from Lake Croche, Canada to study carbon cycling - C_130625_EF_MetaG | ecosystem: Environmental > Aquatic > Freshwater > Lake | place: Lake Croche, Canada... | reverse complement strand
CAACTCTTCACACTAGATCCCGTTGGTGAGTACAACTACCGCATGGTGTTCGATCTTTACCCAACAACGCCATTAGATCCACTCATGGCTCTGGTGAAAAGTAGCGCCAAAAAAGAGAGTGCTCTTGAAAAGGCCAATGAAGAAATCGATCTGATTGCCCAGTTTGCTACCAAAAAAGATAAGGAAGCGGCAAAAGTACCGGCAGCCCCGGTAGCGCAAGCTATTCCAGAAACAAAGGATGTGCTAGCAACCGCTAAATACAAACGATTAATTACGATTGCGATTGATCCTGGGCATGGGGGTGAAGATCCAGGCGCTATTGGTGCCGCAGGATCTAGAGAAAAGAATGTCGTGCTCTCGATTGCCAGAAGACTGAAAGAAAAGATTGAGGGTGAAGCCTATATGCGCTCTTACCTTACTAGAGATGGCGATTACTTTGTGCCACTACATGTCCGAGTACAAAAAGCCAGACGTGTTGAAGCAGATCTATTTGTATCGATTCATGCAGATGCCTTTATTGAGCCCAGAGCTAAAGGTGCTTCTGTATTTGCACTCTCCCAAATGGGTGCCAGTAGCTCTATGGCACGTTGGATGGCGAATAAAGAAAATGCTTCGGATTTGATTGGCGGCATCAATATCAAGACGCAAGACCGTCAAGTGGCGAACTTACTTCTGGATATGTCGACAACTGCGCAAATTAAAGACTCTATGCAAGTCGGCCAATCCATTCTGAAGCAAATTGGAGGCTTTGCACCGCTTCATAAGGCCAAAGTTGAACAAGCTAGCTTTGCTGTTTTAAAGGCTCCAGACATCCCTTCTATCCTGGTAGAAACTGCTTTTATCAGCAACCCGCAAGAAGAAGCCCGATTGAATGATGAAGGCTATCAAGACCGGATTGCAGAGGCCATTTTGAGAGGAATTAAGGAGTATTTTTCCAAAAACCCACCAGTAGCCAGACGGGTGAACTCATAACGTTCTTGTAAGTACAAGGGCTCAGGGGGCAGACCCCAGAGACCCAAGGGAAGCTACAAACTTCTTGCTATAATTTCCGTTTTACCGGGTCGGTAGCTCAGTCGGTAGAGCAGCGGACTTTTAATCCGTTGGTCGCGAGTTCGAATCTCGCCCGACCCACCAAGACGTATAGCAAAGCGCACGAAAGTGCGCTTTTCTTTTTGCTACACACCGCCTACACACTTCTTGCCCATTTTTAATCACCCTTGTAAGCTATGGCTTAGCGAGCGAAAAATGAGCCTACAATCCGTTGGTCGCGAGTTCGAAAACGAAGTTTTGACGAAGTCAATCTTGCCCGACCTACCAAGCATTACTAAGCCTCGCTTCTTGCGGGGCTTTTTAAATCCAGCATCTTTAATTTGGTGGTTGTGAAAAAGTCTAGTGGATATGTGATCGCTGTCAATCCAAAGCTGACCTATATTCTATTTTCTTGAATAGGTCTCTGCCGAAGCGAGTGCCCCGCCGGAATTTCCACCTACGTTTGCGCCACCGACTATTAAGACATCTCCATTTAATAGACGCGCTTCTGCATGACGCCAGCGAGGAACTGTCATCGATCCAGTGGCGGAAAAGGTACCCGTTATTGGATCGTAAAGCTGTGCTGAAGAAAGAACATTGACTAGGTTGTATCCGCCAGCAATCAGAACTTTGCCATCTATTAATAAGGTGGATGTTTGTCGCCCAGTTGGCGTATTCATTGACCCCGTAGTATTAGAGAAGGTGCCTGCTTCTGGATCATACAAACTAGCAGATACAAGAACGCTATTATTTTCTCCATACCCACCAACAACTAGAACATTTTTACCTAATAAAAGATTGGCTGTTGGAAAGCGTCGAGGTGTGCCCATTGAGCCGGTCAAACTAAATTTACCGGTAAAAGGATTGTAAATTTCTGGAGCGTCTATATTGACCCCGTTATAGCCACCAGCTATTAATACTTTACCATTATTGAGCAGGGTTGCCGTTGAATTTCGACGTGCTGTAGAAAGGGATCCGGTGGGTGAAAAGGTTCCGGTAGCAGGGTCATAAATTTCAGCGCTGGCAAGAGCACAACAATCGCTATCATATGTATATCCCCCCACTACCAACACTTTTCCATTATCAAGTAACGTTACCGTTGGATTTAAACGAGGGGTGCTCATCTTACTTGTTACCTGCCAAGTGCCAGATGCAGGATTGTAAATTTCGACGGAATCAATACCAGTTCCAGAAATACCTTCACCCCCGGCTACAAAAATACGCCCATCCAAAAGTCGCACAGAGGATGCGGCATAGCGAGGGTTCGACATCGATCCAGTTGGGCTGAATGTTCTCGTTATAGGATCATAAAGATCAGCAGAGGCAAGTGCATTAGCCTCAGATCCTACCCCACCAGCTACAAGCACCCGACCATCGATCAATAAGTTCGCAGTTGGCATAGAACGAGGAGATGTCATCATCCCGGTTGCTGTGAATGCACCTGTCGGACTAGATGATGTCGAAGAACTGGAGTCTCCATTACCGCCGCAAGAAACCAAAATGGCGCCAATGCAGGCAAATAAAGCAAATGAGAAAATCTTTTTCATCGGCAAATCTCCACTTAAATTCAGATTGAAGGAATTTATAAATTGGATAAATCAACTGATTTGATCATACTAAAAACCTATAAAAGTAGATACCGATCGAGGATGGCCATTCAATAAATTAGCTTTATTAAGCTATTTAGCATTACTCTGATTCATCTAAGTATCTCCATTTAGCATAAATTATATTTAATTAAGCTCTAGAACTGCTGCTCCTTTAAATGATATATTCATCCCAGTTTATTAATTTCATTGGAGCGCCATGCTAAGCCGCCTAATACTGTTAAGTTCTATTGCTATCTTTACCTGGATCACTGTTGCCTGTAGTGGTGGTGGCAATAGCACCTCAAGTAATAGTGATAGCACAAGCGCTCAAGCTCTCCAAGTTTCTATGAGTGCAATTGAATATCCTACTTTTGGCTATCCAATGAAAGCACTTGTACGAGCCAATGGAGATGTTTTGGTCTCAGTATCCTCAAGCGGTGGTAATAATAGTTTGATGTCTAATGCAATCTCAGGCATTCAAGTTTTTAGTCTCAATCAATATGGTGTTTTAGAAAATCCCTGCGCTAAACAAACTCCAAAAATCTTTCAAGCCAGAAATGCAAATGCCGCGACTCAATTTTTTGGCATGAGTTCTTATCCAGGATTTGAGAATAGCCTAGGAATTGCTGTAGAAGAAGATGGCATTGATTTTTATACTATCCCAGATGTCAAAACTTGTAATACTATCGAGCCCTTTTTTAATGTCTCACAGCCGACAAATAATCCGGCTGTATATCCACCGCCACCAGCACCGCCAAAGAAAGCGCCTCCCCCCTCATCTAGTTCGTTCGATATGCTCTTTACTAAGGATGGTGCCAATGCCTTTGTTGCTAACGAATACGCTGACTCCATTCCTCCCCAGGGTTTCATTGGAGTTGTAGGGATTCTGAAAGTTAGCCGTAATAATCTAGGTGAATTTAAGGGCACCTCAGTCATTGCTAATAATCCCTATATTGGCGTTCCAAATAGTGGAGCCATTCCAGGCATTACCTTATCGCAAGATGGCACTCGACTGTATGTGACCTCTGAGGAGGCCTCTCCATCAACAGACGGCAGTACCTTAAACCAAGACCCTACTAACTCAAAAAATGCTACCTTAACTGGTAAACGTTGTTATGGAGCGTACCAAGAAGGTCAAGCTCCCGCATGGAATGGTTTACTAACGATCATTGATGTCCAGAAAGCAATTGCTGGATTAGGTCAAGCTGCAATTATTAAAACGATTGCGGCCGGTTGTTCACCAGTTCGTGTTGTGGAAGCTAGCAATGGCAAAACGATTTGGCTAACAGCCCGCGGGGATAATGCAGTTTTAGCCTTCGATGTTGCAACCCTTTTATCAAATAACCCGAACAATGCATTGATAGGCAAAGCCTATTCAGGTGGCTCGGCACCAGTTGGATTAGCACTATTTAATAATGATCAACTCTTAGCGGTCGCAAATTCCAATCGATTTACACCTAACAATGCGCCTAATGATCCCAATATTACAAACGTTGCCGTTCTTGACATCAGAAATCCTGCAACAGCTAGTGTTGTCAATATACGCTCTACTGGTGGCTTAAACGCTTTCCCCAGAAACATTAGCGTTGGAGCAGATGGAACGACTTTATATGTTACGAACTTTAATGTGGGAGTACTGCAAGTCATTTCTACTGCCATTAAGTAGTAGCAAAGCTTTTGCATTACTACTGAAATTAATAGTTATAAGCTGGCTAAGAGCCCTTATTCCCACTCAATAGTTGCTGGTGGTTTTCCGCTGATATCGTATACCACTCGATTAATACCACGCACTTCATTGATGATGCGGTTAGATACTTTGCCCAGTAGTTCATGAGGTAAATGCGCCCAATGCGCCGTCATAAAATCTTGTGTTTGTACTGCTCTTAGTGCAACAACATATTCATAGGTTCGTCCATCACCCATCACACCAACAGATTTGACTGGCAAGAACACTGCAAAAGCCTGGCTAGTGAGCTCATACCAAGACTTCTGACTTACCTCATCGATAGTATTGCGCAATTCTTCAATAAAGATAGCATCAGCGCGTTGCAAGAGATTCGCAAATTCTGCTTTGACCTCACCTAAGATACGAACACCAAGACCCGGGCCAGGGAAAGGATGACGATAGACCATTTCTCTTGGCAGGCCTAATGCCACGCCAAGCTCGCGCACTTCATCTTTGAACAACTCACGTAGTGGTTCAAGCAACTTAAGATGCATATCTTCCGGTAAGCCGCCTACATTGTGATGACTCTTAATCGTATGCGCGCCTTTCTTGCCCTTGCCAGCAGACTCAATCACATCTGGATAGATAGTGCCTTGGGCAAGCCACTTTGCATTTTTGATCTTGCTAGATTCACTCTGAAATATTTCTACAAATTCTTTACCGATGATTTTGCGCTTTGCCTCTGGATCAGAAACACCAGCTAATTGACCCATAAATGTTTCTTTAGCATCAACTCGGATGACTTTCACGCCAAGATTGCGTGCAAACATTTCCATCACCATATCGCCTTCATTCAGACGGAGCAGACCATGATCCACAAATACACAAGTGAGTTGGTCACCAATAGCACGATGAATCAAAGCAGCGGCAACACTAGAGTCAACACCACCTGATAAACCCAGAATGACTTCATCATCACCAACTTGCTTGCGAATATTCTCAACCGCCTCGCTGATGTAATCGCCCATTACCCAGTCAGGTTTACATTTGCATATCTCATGCACAAAGCGCTCAATGATTGCGGTACCTTGAATAGTATGGGTCACTTCTGGATGGAACTGGAAAGCATAAAAGCGACGCGCTTCATCGGCCATGCCAGCAATAGGACATGATTCAGTAGAGGCCATCAACTTAAATGATGGCGGTAAGGTTGTTACTGAGTCGCCATGGCTCATCCAAACTTTGAGAATGCCATGACCTTCGCTGGTAGACAAATCCTGAATACCTCTAAGCAAGCTTGTGTGGCCATGAGCGCGAACCTCGGAATAGCCAAATTCACGGGCTTTGCCCAATGACTCTGCTGAAGCTACTGCGCCACCCAACTGAGTTGCCATAGTTTGCATGCCATAGCAAATTCCTAGAACAGGAACGCCTAATTCAAAAACGATTTGAGGAGCACGAGGGCTATCCTCTTCTGTTACTGAGCTTGGGCCACCTGAAAGAATAATCCCTTTGCCACCCTGCTCTTGAATAAACTTTCGGATGAATTCAGGATCACAATCATATGGATGAATTTCTGAATACACTCGCGCATCACGCACACGTCGAGCAATTAATTGAGTTACTTGTGAACCAAAGTCGAGAATCAGTATTTTGTCGTGCACGAAGAAGTAGTCTTAATTTAAGTCTTAATCAATGTGGTAATTTGGTGCTTCCTTAGTGATCTTTACATCATGCACGTGTGACTCACGAACACCTGCCGAAGTAATTTCCACAAAATTGGCTTTTTCATGTAACTCGTCTATTGTTTTGCAACCGAGATAACCCATCGAGGAGCGAATACCGCCGGTGAGTTGATGCAAGATTGCTAAAACACTGCCCTTGTAGGGCACTTGACCCTCAATACCTTCTGGAACGAGCTTTTCTGCACTAGCTACGATATCACTCTGGAAATATCGATCTGCAGAACCATCGGCCATTGCTCCTAATGAACCCATGCCACGATAACTCTTATACGAACGTCCTTGATATAAGAACACTTCACCTGGAGCTTCTTCGGTACCTGCAAACATGCCACCCATCATGACAGAGCTTGCGCCTGCTGCTAGTGCTTTTGCAACGTCACCAGAATAACGGACGCCGCCATCAGCAATCAATGGAATTCCAGTACCTTTAAGAGCAGCAGCTACATTCACAATGGCAGTAATTTGCGGAACACCAACACCCGCAACAATACGTGTAGTGCAAATAGAACCAGGGCCAATACCAACCTTCACACCATCGGCGCCATGATCAGCCAATGCTTTAGCAGCATCGCCGGTAGCAATATTGCCCCCAATCACCTGCACATGTGGAAATTTTTTCTTGACCCATTTAACGCGATCTAAAACGCCTTGGCTATGGCCGTGAGCGGTATCGACTACGATCACATCTACCCCTGCGCGAACTAAAAGCTCAATGCGCTCATCATTATCGGGGCCGACACCAACTGCCGCGCCCACGCGGAGCTTACCTTCGCTGTCCTTACAGGCATTAGGATGTTCTGTAGCCTTGAGAATATCTTTGACAGTAATCAGACCGCGTAATTCAAATTTGTCATTGACAACTAATACGCGTTCCAAACGATGTTGACTCATGAGACGCTTGGCCTCATCTAATGAACAACCTTCTTTGACAGTGACTAAACGCTCACGGGGAGTCATTTTAGTTTTGACTGAAGCATCTAAGTCTTCTTCGAAACGCAAATCGCGATTGGTAATAATTCCGACTACTTCTTTGCCAACCAATACTGGGAAACCAGAAAAGCCGTGTTCACGTGAGAGTTGAATCACTTGACGCAGCGTTACATCGGGAGCAATAGTGATGGGATCTCGCAATACGCCAGATTCGTAACGCTTTACTTTAGCTACTTCACGCGCTTGCTCAGCCGGCGTTAAGTTTTTATGAATGATTCCAATACCACCTTCGCTGGCCATGGCGATTGCCAAACGGCCTTCGGTAACGGTATCCATCGCTGCAGATACCAGTGGTGTATTGAGAGAAATTTCCCGAGTTAATTTACTTGCCAGACTGGCATCTCGAGGGAGTACCGAAGAATAGGCCGGTACGAGGAGCACATCGTCAAAAGTGAGTGCTTTTTGAATGAGTCGCATACAAAACCCCTAGTCACAAAAACAGATTATAGCCTCCTAGCCTTTCTTTTCGCTGCGGCAGCCTGGAATTTGGCATCCTGGTTCTGATTAGCCCTCTTTCGGCGCACGGTCTTGGGATCTATTAATAGTGGGGAATAGAGCTCTAAACGATCCCCAGAGTAAATTGGGCTGTCCCAGTCTTTACGTTTCCCAAAAACTCCAAAAGAGCCTTTTCTCGCGAGAACAGGATCATTGGGACCGCTTACAATGCCAGATCTTAATAAAGCCAAACCTACTGTCGCTAGCTCACCTTCATTGAGTATTAAGGTAAATGGGCTCAAAACCGGTTCACCCAATCTTGCATCACAGAGCAAAAGATCCATGCTAAGACTAGCCATCAAGATCCTCTGCCCTTTTGACAAAGCACTCTACAAAGGTACCAGCAATGTGGCCGAAAACGGGGCCTATGATCTTATCGAGAATGGTGCTTTTAAACTCCCAATGGAGCTTAAATTCCACTTTGCACGCATCTTCACGCAAAGGGATGAAATTCCACTGCCCTGAAAAATGCTTAAAAGGACCATCTACAAAAACCATATCAATTGATTCAGGGCGGTGGTTGATATTACGGGTATGAAAGAACTGATTAATACCCTTGAAATTGATGTTGATTTTGGCATCCAGAACTGTCTCCGTCTGCTCAAAAATTTCCACCCCGCCACACCAGGGTAGAAACTCGGGATAACGCGCCACATCAGTCACCAGGCCATACATTCGGTCGGCTGATTGGCCAATTAAAACTGTCTTGTAGACGTCTGCCATAATCGATCTTGGAAGCTAAATAACTATGAGTATCGTCGATAACAAAAAAGCCTTCTTCGATTATTTTATCGAGGAGCGTTTTGAGGCAGGGCTGGTTCTGGAAGGCTGGGAAGTTAAAGCCATCCGTGCTGGTCGCGCCCACATTAAAGAAGCGTATGTTGTCATTCGCCAGGCGGAGCTTTTCCTGATCGGCTGCCATATTACCCCCCTTCTTTCAGCCTCTACTCATATCGTTCCAGATAGCACGCGAACTAGAAAACTCCTATTAAATGCGATTGAAATTCGCAAACTGATTGGTAAGGTGGAGCAAAAGGGTTATACCCTCGTGCCACTAAACCTTCACTTTTCCAAAGGCAATGTAAAGTGCGAAATTGGCCTTGCAAGGGGTAAAAAGCAGCACGACAAACGTGCCGCTACCAAAGAGCGCGAGTGGGAAGTTCAAAAAGGACGTATCGCTAGAGGCGATTTAAACGCTTAACGATAGATGCACATGCGTGGTGCAATATTGCGGCAAGTTACTCCATTATTTGATGTCAGAAAAAAATGATTAAAAAGATCAATCATCTGCCCTCACAATCCATTAATGGCCCAAATCTTTCATATAGTCAGGTGCTTGATGTAAATCACAGCTCCGCCCAGCCTTAGCCACCTGTCCTGGAACAGAATGACCAACGATCGCAGGCAACTCTCGGGCTAGATCTAATAATCTTGGGATGTCCATCCCAGTGTCATAACCCATTGCATCAAGCATGTGTATCGCATCTTCACTAGAGATATTTCCGCTAGCGCCTGGAGCATAGGGACATCCACCTAAGCCTCCAAGGGAACCATCAAATCGAGTAATCCCAGATTGAACCGCAGCCAAGACATTAGCCAAACCCATGCCTCTCGTATTATGAAAATGCATGGTGAGCTGTGTATTTGGAAATCGTTTTTGTAAAGCTTCGGACATTTTTGTCACCTGGGCTGGATTGGCCATGCCTGTGGTATCGCAAATTGTTAAACCCCTTACTCCAAGATCAACAAACCGCTTCGCAAACTCTTCAACTACTTGCTGAGCTACATCACCCTCCATTGGGCAGCCAAAGCTAGTGGATAGAGAAACATTAATCGGCGTTCTTCCATCTACAAACTGAATGACTTCTGCCAAGCCAGCAAAACTCTTTTCTCGCGTCATGCGAAGATTGGCAAGGTTATGGGTTTCAGAAGTAGACATCACTAAATTAAATTCATCCGCTCTGGATTCAAGAGCACGCTCTGCGCCACGCAAGTTAGGCACTAATACTGTGTATTCCACCCCTGGAACTCGCTTGATTTTTCCCATGACCTCTTCAGCATCCCTGAGCATTGGGATAGCCTTAGGAGAAGTAAATGAAGTTGCCTCAATCTTGGCAAAGCCACATTCGCTAAGTTCATTGATTAAGCGAACCTTATCTTCAGTTGGAATAAAGTTTGGCTCTATCTGAAAACCATCTCTAGTGACGACGTCATTGAAATAAATTCGGGTCATATGATTATTATCTTCGCTTGTTATCTTTATTTATTTGGTAAAAGCGATGCCTCGTTCTTTAAGAGAAACAATCTGAGCATCACTCAAGCCAATCCCACGCAATATCTCATCAGTATTTTGACCAATATCGGGAGCAAGCGTTTTGATAGAGCCAGGTGTGCGAGATAGCTTGGGAAGTACGCTTGGTACATCAACACTGGTTCCATCAGCCATCTTAATGGTCTCTATATTTCCCCGCGCCTTATAGTGCGGATCCTTTGCAATATCGGCAATCGTATAAATTCTGCCTGCTGGCACCGCTACTGAATCTAAGGCCTCCAAAGCTTTATCGGTGCTTAATGTTTTAGCCCATTCACCAATTGCTCGGTCAAGCTCTACCACTCGTTTTACTCTGCCATCATTATTCTCTAACTCAGCATCATTACCTAAGTCATCTCGACCAATGAGCTTCATGAGGCGTTTAAAAATACTATCGCCATTACCAGCCACCAATACATATCCACCATCATCGCAAAGGTAAGCATTGGTTGGTGCAATACCAGGTAATGCACTACCCGCCGCTTGCCTTACTTCGCCAAATGCGCTGTACTCAGGCAACAGACTTTCCATACAATTAAATACTGCTTCGTAAAGCGCAATATCAATTACCTGACCTTTTCCACTTTGATGGCGCTCTTGAAGGGCCAATAAGATTCCAATCACACCATGCAGAGATGCCAAGGTATCACCAATACTAATTCCCACTCGTACTGGTACCCTGCCAGGCTCAGCCGTTAAATGACGCAAGCCACCCATTGCTTCAGCAACGACTCCAAAGCCTGGCTTGTCACGGTAAGGGCCCGTTTGTCCATAACCACTAATTCGGAGAACGATTAAACGTGGATTGATTTCTAGTAGGTGCTGAGGATCAAGACCCCAGCCCTCAAGTGTTCCTGGTCGAAAATTCTCAATCAGAACGTCAGCTTCTTTGGCAAGAGTTCTAACGATATCTTGCGCTTCTGTTTGTTTTAAGTCTAAGGCAAGCGAGCGCTTGTTGCGCGACTGAACTTGCCACCAAATGGAAGTGCCGTCTTTGAGCAAGCGCCACTTACGCAAAGCATCACCGACTTTAGGTGGCTCTATTTTGACAACATCAGCACCAAAATCAGCCAATGTTTTAGCGGCAAATGGCCCAGCAATGAGCTGACCCATTTCAATTACTTTTAATCCTGATAACGGCTCCATAAAACACTCCCAAGCAATACAAAGTCTTACTTCTTACCCAACATCTCCCAGGTTTCTACTACGCTATCTGGATTCAAAGAAATAGAGGTAATGCCTTTAGCAACCAACCAACGTGCGAAGTCTGGGTGATCTGAAGGGCCTTGGCCACAGATCCCAACGTATTTGTTTTGCTTAAGGCAAGCCTCGATGGAGCGTGCAATCATGAACTCAACGGCTGGATCGCGCTCATCGAAATCAATCGCCAGCAACTCCATACCGGAGTCACGATCAAGACCTAAGGTTAATTGAGTCATATCATTCGAGCCAATCGAGAAGCCATCAAAATATTCTAAGAACTGATCTGCAAGAATCGCATTTGATGGAATCTCACACATCATAATGAGACGCAAGCCATTAATGCCACGCTTAAGGCCAAGATTTTCCATCATGTCGATAACACGCTTAGCCTGATTAATGGTGCGCACAAATGGCACCATGATTTCAACGTTATCAAGACCCATCTCTTCACGCACACGCTTCATTGCTGCGCACTCAAGAGCAAATGCCTCACCAAAATCTTCAGAGACATAACGGGAGGCGCCACGAAAGCCCAGCATTGGATTCTCTTCATCAGGCTCGTAACGTGAACCACCAATCAACTTTTTATATTCATTAGACTTGAAGTCAGATAAGCGAACGATTACAGGCTTTGGATAGAAAGCTGCTGCAATCGTTGCGACACCTTCCACTAACTTGTCTTCATAGAACTGCCGTGGGCTAGCATATCCACGAGCCACGCTCTCTACAGCGCGTTTGAGATCGGGATCAATATTGGGGTATTCCAATACAGCCCGTGGATGCACACCAATATAGTTATTAATGATGAACTCGAGACGCGCCAAACCAACGCCAGCATTCGGAATCTGACAGAAATCAAATGCCAATTGAGGGTTACCAATATTCATGGTGATCTTCACTGGAATCTCCGGCAACACACCTCGCGATATTTCAGTCACTTCAGTTTCGATCAAGCCATCATAGATATGACCTTCATCACCCTCAGCACAAGAAACCGTCACCATCATGCCGTCCTGCAAATGCTCAGTAGCATCACCACAACCTACCACCGCAGGAACGCCTAGTTCACGCGCAATGATTGCAGCATGGCAAGTGCGTCCACCGCGGTTAGTCACAATTGCTGAAGCACGCTTCATGACTGGCTCCCAGTTAGGGTCAGTCATATCAGCAACCAGAACATCTCCAGGCTGGACACGATCCATCTCACTAGGGTCACGAATGATTTTTACTGGGCCAGCGCCAATCTTTTGCCCAATCGCACGGCCTTTAGCTAAAACTTTTGAGCTACCCTTGAGTTTGTAGCGCATTTCTACTTGGCCGGCAGCCTGGCTCTTTACTGTTTCAGGGCGAGCTTGGAGGATATAGATACGTCCATCTTGACCATCTTTACCCCACTCGATATCCATTGGACGACCGTAATGCTTTTCAATGATGACAGCGTATTTAGCCAATTCGGTAATATCCGCGTCTTCCAAAGAAAAGCGATTACGCTTCTCTGGAATGACGTCAACGGTTTGCACTTTTTCAGCAGAGCCCTTTGGTGCAAATTGCATCTGAATTAACTTAGACCCTAAAGAGCGACGAATAATCGCTTTTTTATCTTGAGCTAATGTCGTTTTAAATACATAAAACTCATCTGGGTTAACAGCACCCTGAACGACTGTCTCGCCTAAGCCATAACTCGAGGTGATGAAGACGACGTCCTCAAAACCGGATTCTGTATCTAAGGTGAACATCACACCAGCAGCGCCAAGGTCAGAGCGCACCATACGCTGAATACCAGCAGACAGAGCTACTTCGGCATGAGCAAAGCCTTTATGAACACGGTAAGAGATCGCTCGATCGTTGTAAAGGGAAGCAAAGACTTCACGAATCTTCTTAAGGACATCATCGATACCCTCAACATTCAAGAAAGTCTCTTGCTGTCCAGCAAAAGAAGCGTCAGGTAGGTCTTCTGCAGTAGCAGATGAACGAACAGCAAAAGAACCTTTGCCCGAATCATCTAGAACCGCAAAAGCTTTACGGATTTCAGCATCCAGTTTCGGTTGAAATGGTGCTGTTTCAATCCAGTTACGAATTTCAGCGCCAGCTTGTGCCAGTGCACGTACATCATCGATATTTAAGTCCTCTAAACGCTTCTGAATACGTTCAGTCAGATTATTATGTTTTAAGAAATCTCGAAATGCCAGTGACGTGGTAGCAAAGCCAGTTGGCACACGAACACCAGTGGAGGCTAACTGAGAAATCATTTCGCCTAAAGAGGCATTTTTACCGCCGACTGACTCAACGTCAGTCATTCGTAGTTGCTCAAAAGGTAAAACATAGGCATCAGCCATACTGCTATTTTCTTGTTGTTGGTTGGACATAAAATACTCTCAAAAGATAAGGAAACTGGTCAAGCGGCCACTCAAAATGGGGCATACTTCAATAACTTCATATTGTAGTGCTGACCCTGACTTTTAGGCCAAATCCATGTCCCCCGAAATCCGTATTGTTTTCATTGTTTCTGACGGTACCGGCATTACTGCCGAGAACTTCAGTCAATCGATTTTGGCCCAATTTGAGGCCAGTTTTAAGCACATCCGCATCCCTTTTGTAGATAGCGTAGATAAGGCTCACGATGCTGTGAGTAGTATTAATCAGGCAGCTAATAAATATGGGGTCCAGCCTATTATTTTCACGACTTTAGTGAATGCCGAGCTCAATACGATTGTTAGCAAAGCCAATGGCTTGATTTTGGATATGTTTCAGACCTTTGTAGCCCCTCTAGAGGAAGCCTTGGGGATGAAATCGACCCATGCTATGAACCGCCTACACCACAATGCCGATACAGAGGCCTATAAAAATCGTATTGAAGCAATTAACTATTCTCTAGCTCATGACGATGGTCAGTCAAATCAGAATTTGGCAGAAGCCGATGTCATTTTGATTGGTATCTCTCGGGTGGGTAAAACGCCAACCAGTTTGTACTTGGCAATGCAATACGGATTAAAAGCCGCCAACTATCCGCTGATCCCTGAAGACTTTGAACGAGGGCAGCTTCCTAAAGACTTAATGCCATTTCAACCAAAGCTCTTTGGACTCATGATTGATGCAGAGCGTCTCTCCGAGATCCGTAATGAACGCAGACCTGGTAGCAACTATGCAAAATTAGAGAATTGTCGCTATGAAATCAACGAAGCGACTGCAATGATGAAAAAGCAATCCATTCCTTGGATTCTGACAACAAGTAAATCCATTGAAGAAATTGCCACCACTGTACTGCAAGGAATTAAGTCGGATAGAACGATTTTGGGATAATTGAGTCTAGCGATTTACTTGAAGCAGTTGAGTTGTCGGCCTGACTGCGTACAAACAGCAAATATACTTCCTGACTTATCGTAAAGGGTGTACTTCCAAAAAGCGCTTTCCCCAATTAGGTCTAATAAGGCAAAGCCAAAATTATTATTCCAAATCATATTATTTGGGTTTAACCCAGGTGCCACAGTATCCTTAGTGTAGAAAGGGGGAGAAGTCGAAGGGAAGGCGTCTGCTAGCTCGTCCCCTCCTCCGCCAGAAACAATAGTGGCTGGATATGTGGGGCTAGTATTAGCAAAATTAATTGCTTGCATGCTATGTACATGCGCATGAAACGCCATACTAATTGAGCTTGGATAATAAGTATTTGCGGCTATAGAAGGAAATAAATAGTTCATCACACTATTCATAACACCTTGCAAAGTTACGTTGCCAGGCGGCACAGACTTTGACTTAGGAATACTGTAGGCCAAGATAGGATGATGATTTATAAAAATAGTATTGGTATAAAGCGGATTGCTCGCTAGTGTGAATGCCTGTATAAATTGCTGATAATAATTATTACTCGGGTCTGACACGGTAGAACCCGTAGAAACATCCGAAGAGTCATAGACCACAAGTCTTGATCCACGCCCTAAGTCAACTGCATAAGTAGAAGAATAGTTTGCAATCGTGTCATTGCTTGCGTTATTACATGAGCGTGCTTGAGTGTATGAGCTGGGATCTAAGAATCGAAACCAGCCCTGACCTCCTCTAGTGCATATCTCATGATCACCACGTACTAACACCCAAGGAGCTTTTGCTAATAAGGGGGAAGCTGGGATAAAAAAATCTGCCTGCCAAGTATCCCAACCATAACCCCATGGGCTATTTGCATCCGTAGGGCACCCACCTGATGAGGAGCATGGAACTTCACGGTATTGATAGTCGCCCATATGTATGACTAGATCTGGCGCCAATTGAGCACCAATTTTTGCCAAGCTAGAAAATGGCCAACTAGAAGGATCATCACAATTTTGTAATGTGGTGGTATTCATACGACAACCAGTGTCACCAATCAACAATATACGGTCAGGAGATTTTTTGGGAATTGGTATGGACTGGCCAGCAACACTTGCAACTTTTGCAGTTGAAGGAAGCATGGTCTCGCATACCGATACTGGAAAATTTGCAGGGACGGAAGGTTGGTAATCAGTTGACCTCAACGGCATCAGTCCTGCAACAACACGCATAGTCATTTGACTTGTTAAACCATCAATAGTGATATTGGGGCATATAGCCTCACCACTGGATGAAACATAGCTAGTTGCAACTCGAGCAATTGCTTGATTATTCCCAACTGAATCAGTACCAATCAGGACCCATGAAGCAGAAATATACTTTGGCTCATTAGCAGCATTATTTTGCACTTGGCTATCACCGCCCCCACTACAAGAAAGAAGTGGTAGAGCGAGTACAAGACAGCTTATTAAAGATCGAAAAAATGGATAAGCAGCATAGGCTTTAGAAAATTTTTTACTCATATCTATCCTCCCAACTCAAAAGAAAGGCTCTAACTTCTAGTTTAACAACGCCTAACCCTCATTGTCTCGAATAAACACACTGCAGCTGCAGTGGAGACATTGAGTGACTCTACTCTTGGGTCAATTGGGATAGATACTCCTTTAGCTTGAGCCATTAGATCATCTGAGATGCCCTGCCCTTCACTACCCATTACCCACGCAACAGGATGGAGCAGCTCTTGTTTTAATGAGAAAAGATCTTGCTGGGCATCAGCAGTAGCAGCTAGGAGGGGCGCTGTTACTGCACTCAATATCTGTTGATTTGACCATCCCTCATACAGATCTAAGAGGCGGTGCGCGCCCATTCCAGCCCGCAATACTTTGGTAGACCATAAATGGGCACATCCTGTTAAAGCAATCACTTTGATAAATCCCGCAGCAGCTGCAGTGCGCAAAATAGATCCGACATTACCTGCATCCTGAATACGATCCAGAATCACAACATCGCCATCCAAACTCGAGATCGATTGTGGCGGTGTTAAGCAAGACTTTGGAAGATCAAGCAGGCCTGCAATATGTGGAGCGTTTACTAAGTCACTAAGTAAGTCCCATAGAGTGCTATCTAACTGAAATACTTTAGTATCAGGACAGACTTCTAGATGTTCGTAGACAGCTTGAGATATCTCAGTGTTCTTTAGACCGATATCTGAAGTTAGCAGAGTCTTTAAGGTAGGATCGCCCACCCAAGTTTGAACCAGATGAATCCCCTCTAACAAAGCCTGCCCACTTGCTATCCTAGCCTTCTGACCCTTTGAACCAGTGGCCTGCAAAAGGCGCAGCTCTTTGAAAAGAGGATTCTCTTTAGAAGTAATGAGATCAAAGTTCATCACTTGATCACAATGCTCTCAAGTACTTTTCTAACAGGGGAAAAGCTTCTTCTGTGTTCTACACAAGCGCCATATTGCTTTAGTGCTGCAAAGTGTGCCTCTGTGGGATAGCCCATATGTTGTGCAAAACCATATTGAGGATGTTGTTCATGCAATATTTGCATCTGGCGATCGCGAGTTACCTTAGCAATAATAGATGCAGCTGAAATGGCTGGCTCTTTAGCATCCCCTTTGATAATGGCTTCTGCAGCTATTGGTAACTCAGGACAGCGATTGCCATCGATAAGCGCTTTGTCTGGCCAAGCCCCTAATCTATTGACTAAATCTTCAATTGCCCGCCTCATTGCTAACATCGTAGCTTGCAAAATATTAATGTCATCAATCTCTGCAGGGCTAGCCTCGCCTACACCCCAGGCCTTAGCCTTCTCAATAATTTGTTCATAGAGAAACTCGCGTCTTGCAGAAGTCAATTTCTTAGAGTCTTTTAAACCCAGAATAGGATTGCTTGGATCAAGTACTACTGCACCAGCAACAACCGCGCCCACAAGTGGGCCACGCCCTGCTTCATCCACACCACAGACCCAAATCAGACTCATGCCGCCACTCTTTTCTGGCGACTATTTTCAATCGTTTGGGCAACTGCTTGAGCAACTAATAAGCTAGTTGGTCGCCGCAGTGTTTCATGCATCTGTACAAAGCGCGCCTTGAGCTCTATAACCTTTTTTGGATGATCTAACCAATCTTGGACGGCACTAGCCAATTTCTCTGCAGTAGCATCATCTTGTAAAAGTTCGGGAACTACAAATTGTTCGCACAAGATATTGGGTAAGCCAACATAAGGTAAATACCCTTGGCGTTTCATAATTTGTGCAGTTAACCAAGGTACCTTGTAAGAAATCACCATAGGCTTTTTCCAGAGAGCTGCTTGCAATGTAGCAGTACCACTAGCAATTAAGACTACATCCGATGCCTCTAAAACTTCATCAGCCATACCATCAAGCAAATGAATCTGAATATCGGAATGAAGATTTTTAGCTTTCAGAAGAAGTTGCTCCAGCGGCGCACGTAAGCGTGGTGTCGCTACCGGAATTAAAAAATGGAGCTTCTGACCTTTTAATTTCTGAGTCAGTAATTGCATGGTTTCAAAAAATACTGGGGCAATGAGCTCAATCTCTGATCCACGACTGCCTGGCAATACTGCAATCACTATTCCATCAAGAGCATTGCTAGAAAGCACTAATTTCTTGGTAATTTTTTCTCTTGCCTGCTGTGGATTGGGCTCAAGGGGTATCTCGCTTGCCAAGGGATGCCCAACATAGGTAGATGCTACTCCAGCACGATCATAAATTTCCTTCTCAAAAGGGAAAATACATAACATCCGGTCAACTGCTTTGGCAATTTTTTTGATACGCCCTGAACGCCATGCCCAAATTGATGGCGAAACAAAGTGCAGAGTCGGAATCCCTGCTTTACGCAATTGCAACTCAACTCCTAGATTAAAGTCTGGCGCATCAATTCCTAAATACACATCAGGTCGGTCTTCACCTAAAAGCTTTGCAAGTAACTCTTTACGTAGCTTCAAAATTGCTGGAAGTTGTTTGACAGCTTCAACGTAACCACGCACACTTAAGGTTTCCATCGGCCAGTCAGAGCGCAGTCCCTCTGCTTGCATGCGGGGACCCCCAATACCATAGACCTCTAAATTAGCCATATCCGGAATTTGATTCAAAGCACTGAGGGCTGGAGCTGCGAGCAAGTCACCAGAAGGTTCGCCAGCTACACAAGCTAACTTAGGCAATGGAAACCTTAACGAATAATGCCGCGTGTAGATGCGGCAATAAAGTCATGGAACTGAGCTAGTTTTTCTGCGGTAGCAACATCAGCTGCATGTGTAGTAACCATTTTCTGAATCTCTACCTTAGCATCCTCAAAACTGAGCCCATCCTTATAGAGAAGCTTATAAGCCTGACGCAAAGCAGAAATGGTTTCATTTGAAAATCCCCGGCGCTTTAGCCCTTCGACATTAATACCATGAGGTGAAGCTTTATCGCCAGCTGCAATCACAAATGGCGGGATGTCCTGCACTAGTGCAGAGGCGCCGCCCAACATAGCATGTTGACCAATACGCACAAATTGATGTACACCAGACATGCCACCCATAATCGCATAATCATTCACTTCAACATGGCCAGCAATTTGGGCATTACTTGAAAAAATCGTGTTGTTACCCACCTGACAATCATGTGCAATGTGTACATAGGCCATGATCCAATTGTCATTTCCAATTCGAGTAATACCCTCATCTTGGGCCGTACCAGTATGAATGGTGGTGAACTCACGAATGGTATTGCGATCACCAATCATAAGTTGAGTAGGCTCACCGCGATACTTCATATCCTGTGGAGGTCCACCGATAGCTACAAAGTGAGCAAAGCTATTTTCTTTGCCGATAGTGGTGTAACCCTCAATTACGGTATGCGAACCTACTTTAGTGCCAGATCCGATTTTGACATTGGGGCCGATTGCTGAATAAGGGCCAATTTCAACATCGCTGGCTAACTCAGCTTTGCTATCAACAACGGCGGAGGCATGAACCCGAGTCATTACACACCTTTCTTACGCACTGCACAGGTGATATCTGCTTCAGCTGCAAGCTCTCCATCTACCGTCGCTTTTACATGGAATTTATAAATGCCAGCCTTTTCACGCTGGTAGGTTGCGACCATCACCAATTGGTCACCAGGTAGAACAGGCTTTTTAAAACGAGCGCCATCAATACCCGCAAAATAATAAACTGCATCATCGGCTTTTTTTTCTGTAAAAGTCAACAACGCAGCAGTTTGTGCCAAGGCCTCAATGATGAGCACCCCCGGCATTACTGGAAAGTCCGGGAAGTGTCCCTGAAAGAAAGGTTCATTAATCGTGACATTCTTAATCGCAGTAATACTTTGGCGTGGAGTAAATTCCAATACGCGATCTACCAATAAAAATGGATAGCGATGTGGCAATAACTTCATAATTTGGTTGATATCAATTGCTATTTCTTTACTCATAAGATTACCCAAATAGAAGTTTTAATAAAGTTAGCGTGCAAGGAATCTTAAGACCCAGAACCCTTGCTTTTATCCAATAAACGCAAGCGTTGACGTATTTTATCTAGGCCACGCAAAATAGCAGCATTTTTCTCCCAAGCACTATGTAGCATTGAGGGATATACACCTGTGAAATGCTGACCTGGCTCATTAATCGAGCGAATAATGGAGGTATTACCAGAAACCGTAGTTCTATCAGCTATGGTGAGGTGCCCTGCAAAATTAGCAGCTCCACCAATGATGCAGAAATTTCCAATCTTGGTACTACCTGAAATAGCTGCACAACCTGCAATGACGCAGCAATTTCCAACGGTAACGTTGTGAGCAATTTGTACCTGGTTATCAATCTTTGTCCCTGCGCCAATTACTGTATCACTCATCGCTCCACGATCTATCGTAGTTGAGGCCCCAATTTCAACATCAGCACCAATAGTGACTCTACCAGTTTGCGGAATCTTGAGCCACTCACCACCTGTGGCAGAAAAGTCAGGAGCAAAACCAAAACCATCAGCCCCAATTACTGCGCCGCTATGAATAATGCAACGCTCTCCAATTTGAGTATCGCTATAAACAGATACTGAGGGGTAAATCAGCGTATCACTTGCAATCACACTATTTCTGGAAATACTGGTGTTACCCAAAATTGATACGCGCTCACCCAGCTTAACACCTGCAGCAATATGAACAAATGGACCAATATGGCATGAGCTCGGAATCATTGCAGTAGGATCGATTGCCGCGCTAGGATGAATTCCTGCAGGATAAAACGGAGTGCTTGCTTTTGCAAAATGCTGTGCCATCCTTGCAAAAGTTGCATAAGGATTTTGGGCGACAAAGTAAATCCGTTTTGCTGAATGCTTGCCTGGACTTGCTTGCAAAAACTCTAGATCAGACTTGCCAACAATTAACGCGCCTGCTGCACTATCAGCCGCTTGTTGTCGATATAAGGGATTAGAGAGAAAAGAGATTTGATTGGATGAAGCTTGCTCTAGAGGAGCGAGCCCAACAAATGGGAGGGAGGCTTCCCCCACCAAGCTTGCTTGAAACTGTTCGGCCAGCTCGATGGCGGTGGGCATAAAACTTATTTGAGACTATTCAAAGCCTTGATGACATCATCAGTTACGTCAGCCTTGGGACTAACATAAGCAGCTTCTTGAACAATGACGTCAATTTTTCTTTGCTCAGCAATTTGCTTGAGAACTAAGTTTGCCTTTTCAGCGATCTTAGCGCGCTCTTCAAATGTACGCTGATTGAGGTCTTCAGTGAACTCGCGTTGTTTTCTTTGCAATTCACGATCTTGGTCAGCCAATTCACGTTGCCGGCGAATACGTTCAGATTCATTCATTACTGCGCCGTCACGGTCAAGCTTTTCAGCTGCTGACTTGATTTTTTGAGCGCTGTCACGCAAATCATTTTGACGCTTACTAAATTCATTTTGCAAGCGGGTTTGCATTGCTTTAGCCAAGTTAGACTCATTAAATACTTTTTCTGAGTTAACTACTGCTACGCGAGTTCCCGCGTCTTGTGCAAACACATGAGAGGCTGACAAAGTTGCAATTGATGCAACTAAACCAAATTGAATCCATTTAGAAGATTGTGCAAACTTCATAAAACTTTCCTTGAATAATTAAAACGCTGTACCCACTTGGAACTGCAATCGCTGGATATTATCCGTTGGTTGAGATTTGTAAGGAATACCATAGCTAAACTTGAGTGGTCCTAGCGGTGATATCCATGATATACCCAATCCATAGGAATACCTCAAGACCAGATTGATATTGGTCCCAAAAGCATTACCACCATCAATAAACGTAAACATTCGTAAGGTCTTATCAATTCCTGAGCCTGGTACTGGGACAGTATATTCAACGTTAGTTACTATTTTAGACTGACCGCCCGTTGGCTGATAAGTCAATGTATTGTTATTGAAGTACTGGGGGCCTAAAGATCCCGGAGAGTAGCCACGAACCGAGCCAATACCACCTACATAGTAGTTTTTAGTAATTGGAAATGGATATTTGCCGTATGCCTGTCCGTAACCTACTTCGCCATTAAATGACAAAATATTTGCTTTGGTAAATGAGTGGTACTTTTGATACTGCCCATAGATACGATAGAAATTCATATTCGCCAACGGAGTTCCCACCTCACCCGACAATTGCTCCAAAGATCCGGTTGAAGGAATCAATGCACTATCACGGCCATCACGTGCCCAACCTACTGTTACAGGAACGTTATAAGTATTTAAAGTTCCTGGATATCCAGGCGCTGGGACTCCATAATCTTGCGCATAATTCAAATAAGGCTGTGGCGTATTAGATGTGGTCTTAATTTGAAATGCTTCAAAACCCGTTCCAAAAAACACACGGTCGACTTCAGTATAAGGGACGCCAAACTTGATATTGGAGCCCACAGACTTAATTTGATAATCAGGATCGCCTACGTAATACAGTGGCTTTGATGAACGATAATAAAGATCGGTATAACGACTAATACCATCCTCAGTAAAATAAGGATCATAGTTCGATAAGGCTAAGCTCTGATTAATCTTACCTACAGCGAAATTTAAACCAACAGCTGTACCCGTTCCAAAAGCATTATCTTGGTTAATACCTGCAGACAGAATCAACTTTTCTGTTGAAGAATATCCAGCACCAATGGTCACAGCTCCCGTTGGCTTTTCAGTAACCTTCACATTGACATCTACTTGGTCGGGAGAGCCTGGCACATCCTCAGTAGTGATATCGGTCTCAGTAAAGTAACCCATTCGACCTATACGCTTTTTGGACAAATCAATTTTGTCACTATCAAACCAGGAACTCTCAAACTGGCGCATTTCTCGACGGATCACAAGATCGCGGGTTTTTGCATTTCCAGAAATAGCAACCTGGCGCACATAGATACGGCGCCCTGGATCGATAACTAATGTCAGGTCGACTTCCGATGCGTCGCGACGAATATCAGGCTGCGGATTAATAGTGGCAAATGCATAGCCATAGGAACCTAATATCTCTGCGATTGCCTTAGTACTTTCGGTTAACTTTGCAGAAGAAAAGGTGTCACCTGGCTTTAAGACCACTAACTGCATTAACTCAGCTTCTTTACCCAATGTTTCACCAGCTAAAGCAATGCCCTTCACGGTGAACTTATTACCCTCCCGAATACTGATAGTAAGGTAGACACCTTTTTTATCTGGAGTAATAGAAACCTGGGTAGATTCAATCACAAACTCAAGATACCCACGATTGAGATAGTAGGAGCGAATGTTCTCTAAATCAGCAGTCAGTTTTTGCTTAGAGTACAAGTTATCTTTGCTATACCAAGATAACCATCCGCCTGTCTTTAACTGCATTTGGCTATTAAGGGTGCTTTCGCTAAAAGCCTCATTTCCAATAAAGTTGATTTCCTGGATTTTGGCAACAGGGCCTTCATCAATATTGAAGTAGATGGCTACTTGATTGCGCTCAATTGGAGTAACGGTAGCTACAACTTCAGCTGCATACATACCCTTACCTACATATTGACGCTTTAATTCTTGCTCAGCCTTATCAATCAGAGCCTTATCGTAGAAGCGGGCCTCAGCTACTCCAACAGTCTTTAATGATTTACGAACGATCTCTTGATCAAACTCTTTCATCCCCGTAAATTCAATGCGAGAGATAGTCGGGCGCTCTTCCACAATCACAATTAGGACATCACCTTGTGCCTGAATTTGAACATCTCTAAAAAAGCCAGTGCTATACAAAGCCTTAATAGCCTCAGCACCTTTTTCATCTGTAAAAGTTTCACCCACTTGAACTGGTAAATAGCTAAATACCGTTCCAGGCTCAACACGCTGCAAACCTTCTACACGAATATCTTTCACAACAAAAGAATCTGCCGCATAAGCGTTCAAACTGAGCCCGACAGACACAATCAACAAAAGCTGAGCAAATAGGCGAAGAGGAAAGTGGAGAAGTGAGGTCAGAAAATTCAAGGCGAAAAATAGCGTTGTAAATCGTTAAACAAGGCCAGAAGGGACACAGAAATCAATAGAAGAAAGCCCACTTTCTGGAACTGCTCTTGCATTGAAATCGGAATCCTCTTACCGGCGACCAACTCCCATGCATCATACAGTAGCTGCCCCCCATCAAGCATTGGAAAAGGCAGTAAATTAAGCAATCCAATGCTAATGCTCATCAGTGCTAAAAATGCTAAAAATGGTTGCCAACCAACCTGAGCAGACTTACCTGCCATATCGGCAATACTCAAGGGGCCTCCGAGCTGTTTTAGGGATGTATTTCCGGTAAATATTCCAGCCATTAGCCTTATAGAGACCTTGGTAATCACCCAAACCCTTTTGGTAGCAAAAACCAAGGCATCCAAAGGGCCTAATTTCAACTCAGCCCATTGGGAGACGGGTAGTAACTGTGGCCAAATTCCTAAAGCCTGTATTAGGTCATTATCAGGGCTCATTTTAGGTAAATCGGCCTCTGGAAAGCTTTTGATGTAACTGCCACCCTTAGAGGACTGAAGCTCAAGCGCAAATCCCTGTTCTCCAGTCAAAGCATCTAACAAGTTCCATCTCAAAGCATTCCAGCTAGGCACTTCCTCAAACCCATCAGAAAGAGGTGCAGAACTGACGCTAGACAGGGTTTGCCAGCCGGTAATACGATCCCCTGCCATCACCCCTAATCTTGCTGCCACGGAGTTCTCTGGTGGAGCTTGCAAGATTGCGGGTAATTGTGGAACACCAGAAACATAGATCATGGCAAACAAAATAACAGCCAAGAAAAAATTAGCGAAGGGTCCAGCCGCAACAATCACAGATCTTTGCCAAAGTGGTTTTCTATCAAAAGCTTGGGACTCATCGGCTACAGAAATCAGTTGTTCGCGATCTCGACCATCTAATAATTTCACATAACCGCCAAGTGGAATGGAGGCTATAACCCACTCTGTTTTATTGCCTGCGATATAAGTAAAAAGTGGCTTTCCAAAGCCAACGGCAAACCGAAGTACTCGCACACCACATAAGCGGGCAGCTAAAAAATGTCCGAATTCGTGAAAGCTGACGAGTACGCCTAATGTCACTAGAAACGCTAGAAGAGTAATAAGTGCCTGCACAGAAATTTCTACTTGCTTTTTAAGTTAACGAATAATGGCAGCAACAAAATCACATGCCACTTTTCTAGCTTGCGCATCCGCATCCAAAATGCGCTCCAGTGAATCTGCATCACTTGTCGCAATACTATTGAGCGTCTTTTCCACAATCGCCGGAATCTGTAAATAAGGCATACCCTCATCTAAGAAAGCTGCGACAGCAACCTCGTTTGCAGCATTTAGAACAGTAGGCGCAGTACCTCCTGCTTTTGCCGCATTAAATGCTAAGGACAGACATGGGAAACGCACTAAATCAGGCTCAGCAAAACTTAATGCTGCTAACTGCGTCAAACTTAAGGGCGCAACTCCTGCTTCAATGCGCTCAGGCCAGGCTAGCCCATAGGCAATCGGAGTTCGCATATCTGGCTGACCAAGTTGAGCAATCACCGAACCATCTCGGTAGCGCACCATTGAATGCACCACGCTTTGCGGATGAATCAATACTTTAATTTTTTCCAATGGCAATCCAAACAACCAAAAAGCCTCAATCACTTCAAGCCCTTTATTCATCATCGTTGCCGAATCTACTGAAATTTTTCGACCCATTACCCAGTTTGGATGAGCACATGCCTGCTCAGGTGTAATGGCTGCTAATTGCTCCAAAGGAGTATTTCTGAAGGGGCCACCTGAGGCAGTTAACCATAGCTCCTCAACACCTAAACTTAGCTTAGGGGATTTTGTAAATTGCTGAGGCAGACATTGAAAGATGGCATTGTGTTCGCTATCAATCGGCAGGAGTTCGCCCCCACCAGTTTTCATCGCTTGCATAAATAAGTCGCCAGACATCACTAAAGCTTCTTTATTCGCTAGTAAAACGCGTTTACCTGCTTTTGCAGCCTCCAAGACAGGTACTAAACCTGCTGCACCAACAATTGCTGCCATGACAGTATCGCAAGCAGATTCGGTAACCGCCGTTACCAGTGCTTGAGGTCCATAAAGCACTTGAGTAGTGACTTTTTTATCAAGCAATAATTTACTTAAACGAGCAGCACCCTCTGCATCAGATACAACAGCAATGGCGGGATGAAATTCAACGCACTGCTCAGCTAGGCGTTCGATTTGCTTACCTGCCGTCAACGCCACGACTTTAAAGCGCTCAGGATGTGCACGAATGACATCGAGTGTATTAACGCCAATCGAACCCGTAGAACCCAGAATAGCAAGGTGCTTTAGTGCGGTCATACAAACCCCGCTAGTAATGCAGCAATCGGCATTGTCGGAATTAAAGCATCAACGCGGTCAAGCACACCTCCATGCCCTGGTAATAAATGACTGCTATCTTTAACCCCTGCTAAGCGTTTCAATTGAGACTCAAATAAGTCGCCAAAAATACTGAAGGCTGTTAGCACTGTGACCATCAAGAACATTGGAGCCCATCCAAAGCGAATCGCCCAGGCACCAAATAAAGAGGATTCAAAGGGTAAGTAGAAGACACAAAGAAATGCATAACCATAACAAAGTAACAGTCCCCCAATAGCTCCCTCGACCGACTTACCAGGGCTAATTTGGATGGCAAGTTTGCGTTTACCAAATGCTTTTCCTACAAAGTAGGCGCCAATATCGGCAACCCAAACAAAAGCGATGGTGCTCAATAGAAACATCAATCCCAATTCACGCAAAAACACTAAAGCAAACCAAGTTGCTGGAAGTAAAATTAAGCCAAGCACTACATAAAAAGGACGCAGCCTTTGCAATGATAAATTCATGCCTTTTGCTAGAATAAATGGTGCTATAAAGAACCAAAAAATCACAGCTAACAGTAGTAGTGCAAATTGCCAAGACGGATTTTTCATGCCCAGCAAAAACAAAATAATTACTAAACAAAATAATGTATACAGCCAAGCTGAGCGAGGCGAGTGTGGAGTGAGTAAACGACTCCACTCCCATGTAGCAGCCAATAAGGCTAGCAAGAAAAATATACCGATATAAATAGGCGGCAATAAAAATAAAATGGGCAACAGTACTGCCAACAGAACAAGGGCAGTAATCACTCGGGTTTTCAGCATATATTGATCTGTCTAAAGAATCAGACCGCGTCACTCATGACTTGCGAAGCAAGCTGAGCACTGGTTCGGCCAAAGCGGCGCTCGCGCTGACTAAACCAATGAAATGCTTTACGTAGCTCCGCTTCATCAAAATCAGGCCATAAAACATCTGTGAAATACAGCTCTGTATAGGCCAACTGCCATAACAAGAAGTTGCTAACGCGCTGCTCACCGCCAGTACGGATAAATAAATCTGGCTCTGGAGCGTAAGCCATTGAAAGATGTGGGGCAAGCAGTTCTTCGGTAACTTGCGCTGGCTGCAAATTCGGATTTAGCTCTAAACAACGACGCATGGCTTGCAAAATATCCCAGCGACCACCATAGTTTGCAGCAATGGTTAAGGTAAGCGCTTTGCATCCGTCAGTCTTTTCTTGCGCAAACTGAACCATTTCTTGTATGGCTGGATCAAAACGACTAAGGTCACCAATCAGGCGCAGGCAGATATCATTTTCTGCAAGCCGTGAAACCTCTCCCTTTAAAGATTTCAGAAATAACTTCATCAAAAAACCGACCTCCTCTGGAGGCCTACGCCAGTTCTCAGAACTGAAAGCAAAAATGGTTAGGTATTCAACGCCAATCTGGCGACACTCTTGAACTATTTTACGAACCGCACCCAAGCCCTCAGAGTGTCCAGCAACACGCGGCATCATTCGTTTGCCTGCCCAACGTCCGTTACCATCCATGATGATGGCAACATGGCGAGGAATAACTCTTACTTCTGGAATTGACTGAGTTGAACTGAGGTGTTGGGTCATAAAAGGGTCAAAGCTCAATCAGGCCTTAAACCGTCATGATCTCTTTTTCTTTTTCGGAGATGATTTTGTCAATATCAACTACCGCTTTATCAGTCATCTTCTGAATTTCATCAGTCGCACGGCGCTCTTCATCCTCAGAAATAACTTTATCTTTAGTTAAACGCTTTAAGTGCTCATTAGCATCACGACGTAAATTGCGTACGGCAATTTTTGTATCTTCGCCTTCACTTTTCACAACTTTACTTAGTTCGCGACGACGCTCTTCGGTCAAAGCCGGCATAGGAACACGGATCACAGTACCTTGTGATGCTGGATTCAAGCCTAAATCAGAATCCCGAATCGCTTTTTCCACAGCGGCCACCATAGTCTTTTCAAATGGCTGGACATTGATAGTGCGTGCGTCTGCCAAACCTAAGCTGGCAACTTGGCTTAACGGGGTTGGATTACCGTAGTACTCCACCTGAATGTGCTCCAAAATTCCAGGATTAGCACGTCCAGAACGAATCTTTGCCAAACTACTCTTCAAAGATTCAAGAGACTTTTGCATCTTTTGATCGGTGGTAGATTTAATTTCTGCTGCAGACATTGGGCCTCCTATTAAACGTGTACCAAGGTGCCTTCAGGCTCACCTTGAACAACGCGCATTAATGCGCCAGGTTTGAGTATCGAAAATACTTTGATCGGTAATTTACGGTCACGACATAAAGCAAATGCAGTGGCATCCATAACCTGTAAGTTCTTAATCAAAGCTTCGTCAAATGTAATCGTCTTATAAAGTGTGGCAGTTGGATCCTTTACTGGATCGGCGCTATAGATACCATCCACCTTGGTGGCCTTGAGCATCACTTCTACGCCCATCTCGGCACCGCGTAAGGCAGCAGCGGTATCTGTTGTAAAGAATGGGTTACCTGTACCGGCTGCAAAAATCACCACCTTTCCTTCGCTCATGGCGCGGATTGCACGTGGACGAATATATGGCTCGACTACTTGATCCATTCTTAGAGCGGATTGCACGCGCGCCTCAACCCCCTTTTGACGCAAAGCATCTTGCAATGCAAGAGAATTCATCATGGTAGCTAACATGCCCATGTAGTCTGCAGTAGCTCGATCCATACCAGCAGCACCACCAGCAACGCCGCGGAAAATATTTCCGCCCCCGATTACGATGGCAAGCTCAACACCGCTACTCACTACCTGGGCAATTTCTGAAACCATCGAATCAATAGTGATTGGATTAATGCCAAAAGCATCTTCACCCATAAGGGCTTCACCAGATAGTTTGAGGAGGACGCGTTTGTAGGCTGGCATGTTTTTTTATTCCGTAATTTGCCAAGTAATTTGCTTACTTAGCTTATTGATCTTTAAGCACTTTTTAATGACTTCTACAAATTATAAAGGGCTTGGGAAAGATCAAAGAAAAGGGCATAGAAACCAAGGTTTCCATGCCCTTTTGGGTATTACCGACATCTGGGGCTAACCCCCAAAAGACTGATTAAGCAGTAGCTTTAGAAGCGGCCGCTACCTGAGCAGCAACTTCAGCAGCAAAGTCATCTTGACGCTTCTCAATGCCCTCGCCTACAACAAACATCGTAAAGCTCTTAATTGTTGTATTTGCAGCTTTGAGCATTTGCTCAACAGTTTGCTTATCGTTCTTTACGAAAGTTTGATTCAATAAAGAAACCTCTTTGAGGTACTTCTGAATAGAACCTTCAACCATCTTTTCAACGATCTCTGGTGGCTTACCTGATTCAGCAGCTTTTTGAACAGCAACGCTACGTTCAACAGCAATTGCCTCTGCTGGCACATCAGCCATAGACAAAGCGACAGGCTTCATCGCAGCAATATGCATTGCTACATCTTTAGCCGCAGTATCGTCACCTTCAAACTCAACCATGACACCAATACGAGTGCCGTGGAGATAGGAAACTAACTTATTGCTGCCAGTAAAACGCTTAAAACGACGTGGCATGATGTTCTCACCAATCTTACCAATCAAAGCGCTACGAACTGCATCAACTGTCTGACCATTTAGCGGTAAGGCCAACAAGGCAGCTACATCAGCAGGATTCTTTTCAGCAATCATCTTTACGCACTCGTTTGTAAATGCTAAGAAATCATCGTTCTTGGAGACGAAGTCAGTTTCACAGTTCACTTCAAGTAAGGCACCATTAGTGCCATTGATGAAAGAAGCAACAATACCTTCAGCTGTCACACGTGAAGCAGCTTTACCCGCTTTGCTACCCAGTTTTACACGCAGAATTTCTTCTGCACGAGCCATATCACCATCAGCCTCAGTTAAAGCTTTTTTGCACTCCATCATCGGAGCATCAGTCTTGGCGCGTAACTCGCCAACCATTGCAGCGGTAATAGCAGCCATTATTCAGCTTTCCCTTCTTCAACGAACTCTTCTTCACCTTCTTTGACGGCTGTCAAAATTTCTTGGACAGAATTCGCTTTGCCTTCGAGAATTGCATCAGCAATACCGCGGGTGTAGAGAAGAACAGCTTTGCTTGAGTCATCATTACCAGGAATGATGTAATCAATACCTTCTGGTGAGTGGTTGGTATCTACAACAGCAATTACTGGAATACCAAGCTTGTTAGCTTCTGTAATAGCAATCTTGTGATAGCCAACGTCTACTACGAAAATAGCATCAGGAACGCCATTCAAATCCTGAATACCGCCAAGTGCTTTTTGCAACTTATCGAGATCACGGTCATTCGTCAAAGCTTCTTTCTTAGAAAGCTTTTCCCAGTCGCCAGCTTCTTTAGCAACTGCCATGTCTTTCAAGCGCTTAAGGGAGCCTTTAACTGTTTTGAAATTGGTGAGTGTTCCACCCAACCAACGGCTATCGATATAAGGCATTCCAGCGCGAGTAGCTTCTTCAGCAATGATCTCGCGTGATTGGCGCTTAGTACCAACAAATAAAATGGTGCCACGATTTGCAGCAACTTGTTTTGCAAATTTCAGGGCGTCCTGAAACATTGGCAATGTTTTTTCCAAGTTGATGATGTGGATTTTGTTGCGATGGCCGAAAATATAAGGGGCCATTCTTGGGGACCAGAAGCGCGTTTGGTGCCCAAAATGGCAACCGGCTTCCAGCATCTGACGCATTGTTACTGACATAACTTCTCCTAAGGGTTGGTTCTAAAGTTGAGTCCTAGCTGCGCTAAAAAACGCCACCCTGGAAGACCCAACTTGCGATTTCAAGTCCAAAACAGACTTAAGACCAAAATTATAGCTTAAATATCAATGGTCTAGCTAGTCCTGCCTCACTATCAGACGAGGGGAAGACGCGCAAAAGAGACTCTGGAGATAGCCTAAAGAAGGTAATTGCCTAAATTTTAAGCAGACTAAGTAAGTCAAAATTGCCCAAGTCGTTGATAATCAAGGCATGAATAGTGTATTTACCGCAGAAAAAGACATCCTTGGGATGCGAGAAGCTGGCCGTTTAGCTAGTGAGGTTTTAGATCATGTAGCGCCTTACGTTAAGGCTGGCATTACTACAGGTGAATTAGATCGTATTTGTCATGAATACATGCGCGACGTGCAAAAGACGATTCCTGCGCCATTGAATTATCAGCCTCCAGGATATCCACCATTTCCAGCATCCATTTGCACCTCAGTCAATGATGTGATTTGTCACGGTATTCCTGGCGATAAAGTTTTAAAGAGTGGTGATGTTGTTAATTTAGATATTACGGTCATCACTCCAGATGGTTACTACGGCGATACCAGTCGGATGTTTATGGTGGGTGATGTTTCTGTCATGGCAAAACGTCTTACCCAAATTACTTTTGAATGCATGTGGCTTGGCATCGCTCAAGTCAAACCAGGCGCCTCTCTTGGCGATATTGGCTATGTCATTCAAACGCATGCCGAAAAAGCTGGCTACTCTGTTGTGCGCGAATACTGTGGCCACGGAATTGGTAAGGTGTTTCATCAAGATCCGCAAATTCTTCACTATGGCAAACCTGGTAGTGGTGAAAAACTCGTTGCTGGCATGACCTTCACCATCGAACCGATGATAAATGCTGGCCGTCGTGATATCCGCACCATGCCCGATCAGTGGACAGTAAAGACCAAAGACCGTAGCCTCTCAGCGCAGTGGGAACATACCCTTCTTGTTACACAAACTGGGGTTGAAGTCCTAACTTGGTCGCAGGGCAGCAACCCGCCGCCTGATTGCGTCAATGGCCTCTCTTATAGACCTTCACTAGCTAGCGCTTAATTTCATGGGCGACTTGCAGCAAATATCAAACAAGATTACTGATGCATCAAGTCTTAGAGCTGCAAGAGACATTGCCTACACTGAGTTTAAAAAAACTCAAGCCGTTGGAAAGCTCACAAAGCAATTAAGCAAAGTCACAGACCAGCTTCTCACTCAATTTTGGAGCGATTGTGGCTTAGATAATGACGCTACTTTACTTGCAGTTGGGGGATACGGCAGAAGCTCACTATTTCCTTACTCTGATATTGATATCCTGATATTACTTCCTACAAATGCTGATCTAGCCAAATCCCTGTCTAAAAAGGTTGAGCAATATGTTGCAAGCTGTTGGGATGCTGGCTTAGAGATTGCATCTTCAGTAAGAACGGTTGCCGAATGTATTTCGGAGTCTGAACAAGATATAACGGTGCGCACTTCTTTGCTTGAGGCGCGTCTCTTGTGCGGCAAAAAACACCTCTTTAAAGAATTCACAAATGCCTTTGAAGCCGCCATGGATCCTAAGGCATTCTTCCAGGCAAAACTGGCAGAACAAATTCAGCGTCACTATAAATATCAGGACACGCCCTATGCGCTTGAGCCCAATTGCAAAGAGAGTCCGGGCGGTTTACGCGACCTACAAATTATCTCCTGGGTTAGTAAAGCAGCATTACTAGGCGATACTTTTAAGGATCTAAACCAAGCAGGATTAGTTACCCAGCGCGAACTTACTGAATTAATTCGAAACCAGCGGTTTCTCGAGACTCTCAGAGCAAACTTGCATTTACTCGCCGGCCGTCGCCAAGATGTCATTGTCTTTGACTTACAGACGGCCTTAGCCAAGGTCATGGGCATCGAGGAAGAATCTTCGCGCTTAGCTAGCGAAGCAATCATGCGTCGTTACTACTGGGCAGCAAAAGCGGTAAACCAATTAAACGATGTACTTTTACAAAATATCGAAGCCCTACTCTTTCCTCAAGAATCTAAAACCACCCATCCGATTCCTGGTGAGGGTAATGAGCATTTTATTGAACGGCAAGGTGTGCTGGATATTACTGATCCACAGCTTTACCAAAAACATCCCGAGCAAATCCTTCGGACCTTTCTTGTCTTTGCACAAACGGCTAATGTCAAAAGTCTATCGGCAACTATTTTTAGAGCCCTCTATAACGCTAGAACTAAAATGGATAGTAAGTGGCGTGCCGCCCCAATCAATAAAGCACTCTTCATGGAGATTCTGAAACAGCCGGATGGTGTCACTCGCGCATTTCAATTAATGAATCGCAGTAGCGTTCTAGGGCGCTATCTACCTGCCTTTAGAAGAATCGTTGGACAAATGCAGCACGACTTATTTCATATCTATACGGTTGATCAACATATCTTGATGGTATTGCGTAATGTGCGTCGCTTCATGATTGTTGAACATACACATGAGTTTCCATACTGCAGTAGCCTCATCGCGCACTTTGATAAACCTTGGTTATTAGTAATAGCCGCCTTATTTCATGACATTGCTAAAGGCCGTGGTGGCGATCATTCGGAGCTAGGTAAGGCTGATGTCCGCAAGTTTTCTAAAGAACATGGTTTAGATAAAAAAGATACTGAGCTTGTAGTATGGCTCGTTGCTGAACATCTCAATATGAGTCAAACAGCTCAAAAACAAGACATTAGTGACCCAGATGTAGTGAGGGCATTCGCTAAAAAGGTTGGTGATGAACGCCACCTTACTGCGCTCTACTTATTAACTGTGGCTGACGTGCGTGGTACTAGTCACAAAGTTTGGAATGCCTGGAAAGGCAAACTCCTAGAAGATCTTTATCGAGCCACACTCAGAGTGTTGGGTGGAGCTAAGCCTGACGCTTCCTCAGAGTTAGCACAACACCAAGAAGAGTCCAAAACCAAATTACGTCTATATGGCATTAATGATGAATCATATGAAGATCTTTGGAAGCAGTTAGATGTCGCCTTCTTCTTGAGGCAGGATTCATCTGATATTGCTTGGCTCACACGTCATTTATATAACAAGGTTAATAGTGATCAAGTCATCGTCAGAGCAAGATTGTCCCCCATTGGTGATGGATTACAAGTTGCCGTTTACGTTAAAGACCAAGAAGATCTCTTTGCCAGAATCTGTGCCTACTTTGAAAGACATGGTTTTTCAATTTGGGATGCCCGTATTCATACAACACGGCATGGTTATGCTTTAGATACCTTCCAAGTTTCTGGCAGCACCTTAGTAGATGAAGGTGGAAGCTACCGAGACATCATTCAATTGGTTGAATTTGAACTGACTGCAGCTCTTAACAATACAGATCCTCTACCTAATCCAAGTATGGGGCGCCTCTCAAGGCAGTCGCGTACCTTTCCGATCCAGCCACGGGTTCATATGGTTCCCGATGAACGGGGCAGATATTACACACTCGCGCTATCCGCCAGTGATCGTACAGGCTTGCTCTATACGATCTCTAGAGTGCTAGCAAAACACCAAGTCTCGATTCATACCGCCAGAATCAATACCCTTGGCGAACGAGTAGAAGACGTATTACTACTGGATGCAGCCAACTTAGGTAAGAACCCAAAACTACAGATCCAACTAGAGACAGAGTTGCTAGAGGCTTTAGGGGCTTAATTCCCTACAAAAAGAAGAGCCCAGGTTTTAAGCTGGGCTCTGGTAATGCAAACTACTTCAGAATGCTTAGTCTAGGAGGCCTGCTAATTGTAAGCCCTCACGACCAGCCGGGTGGCGACAATCAACTTCTTCAAACTCATTGATATTGTCAATCTCCACACCCATCGCAATATTAGTTACCTTCTCTAAGATCACCTCTACTACTACAGGCACCATAAAGTGTTTAGCCATCTTCTGCGCTTCAACTAAAGCACCATTAATCTTGGCTGGATCGCTTACGCGGATTAATTTACAACCTAAACCTTCAACTACTTTGCCATGGTCAACGCCATAGCCCTTGAGGGTTGTATCGTCAACGTTGATATTGTCAAAGGCCAACTGTACACAGTAGTCCATCTCAAAACCGCGTTGTGCCTGACGAATTAAGCCAAGATAGCTGTTATTCACCAGCACCATCACTAGAGGCAATTTAAATTGTGCACCTACAGCCAGCTCTTCAATTAAGAACTGGAAATCATAGTCTCCAGCTAAACCCACAACGGTACGAGTCGGATCAGCAGCTAACACACCAAGAGCAGCAGGAATAGTCCAACCTAATGGACCAGCTTGTCCGCAGTTAATCCACTGGCGATCGCCATACACATGCAAGAACTGTGCACCAGCAATTTGTGATAAACCAATAGTCGAGACATAGATAGTATCGCGACCAAAGGCGGTATTCATTTCCTGATATACGCGTTGTGGCTTTACTGGAATATTGTCGAAATCTGTCTTACGCAACATGAGCTTCTTACGCTCTTGGCAACGACTTACCCAATCGCCGTAGTTATTCAGTTTGCCTTTTGCCTTCCACTCTTTAGCGACTTGAACAAACAACTCGAGAGCCGCTTTGGCATCAGAAACAATTCCGTAATCAGGCGTAAATACGCGACCAATTTGCGTAGGCTCAACATCAACGTGAATAAACTTACGGCCTTTGGTGTAAACATCAACTGAACCGGTGTGACGATTAGCCCAACGATTACCAATACCTAATACAAAGTCGCTGGCTAACATCGTTGCATTACCGTAGCGATGTGCAGTTTGTAAACCCACCATGCCAGCCATTAAAGGATGATCATCCGGGATTGATCCCCAGCCCATTAAGGTTGGGATCACTGGAATACCCATCAACTCAGCAAACTCAACTAATAACTTAGAAGCATCTGCATTAATAATTCCGCCGCCAGCCACAATTAATGGCTTTTCAGCAGTCATCAACATTTCCATCGCTTTTTCGATTTGCTTACGGCTTGCAGTAGGCTTGTAAACCGCTAATGGCTCGTAAGTATCAATATCAAATTCAATCTCAGCCATCTGCACATCAATCGGCAAATCGATTAATACTGGACCTGGACGGCCTGAGCGCATGATATGAAATGCCTGTTGGAATACACGTGGCACTAAACCTGGTTCGCGAACCGTAACAGCCCACTTCGTCACAGGCTTTGCAATGCTCTCGATATCTACAGCTTGGAAATCTTCCTTGTACAGGCGTGCGCGTGGCGCTTGACCTGTAATGCAAAGAATTGGAATGGAATCAGCACTTGCTGAATATAAGCCGGTGATCATATCGGTTCCAGCGGGACCGGATGTACCAATACATACACCAATATTCCCAGCCTTAGCACGCGTATAACCTTCGGCCATATGCGATGCACCCTCAACGTGGCGCGCCAAAATATGGGTAATAGATTGACGTTCACGCATTTGCGCATAGAGTGGATTAATTGCAGCGCCAGGAACACCGAAAGCAGTCGTAATGCCTTCTTTTTCCATCACTAAAACAGCTGCCATTGCCGCCTTCATTTTTGCCATGATTCGTCTCCCAATGTTGTTGTAGGTGCAATGATGTTGAAATTTGGGCTTTTTGGGAAGATCAGCAAATCTATATCTAGTATTCCACCATGGAATAGTGTAAAAATAGTGCATTAAAACCTTTAAAAAGCACAATGGATCGCGTTCAAGGCATATTTCTATTCGTACGGATTGTTGAAACAGGCTCTTTTAGCAAGGCTGCTGAGGACTTAGGTATCACCCAACCCACCGCAACTAAGTTTGTAGCTAGCCTGGAAAAACGTCTTGGCACCTTATTGCTGCATCGCAGCACGCGTGGTGTCACTGCCACCGAGATTGGTAAGCTCTACTACGAGAAGTGCAAGATCATTTCTCAAGAAATTGAAGAGGCTGATGATCTCGCCTCTTTAATGCAATCGAAGGTCCGTGGCAAATTAACGATTAGCTCATCAGTTGCTTTTGGGCGCCGCGTATTAACACCCTCGATTCTAGAATTTATGTCACATCATCCAGAGTTAGAGGTGGATTTAAGTATGGATGATCGCTATATCAACTTAATTGAGCAAGGAGTCGATTTGGCGATTAGGATGAGAAATCTTCCTGACTCTTCATTGGGCTCACGATTTATTGGCATGAATCCTTGGATATTGGTAGCCAATCCTGATTACCTCAAAACACATCCAGCACCTCAGGTTCCCGAGGATGTTAAAAAACATCGTGCCTTAATTTATACAACGGCACAAAGCGATCAGCGCTGGAGTTTTACCAACCCTCAAAATCAAACTGAAATTGTTGAGGTGAAAGGGCCTTTTATCTCGAATAACCTTTCTTCTATTCTTGCGGCAGCCCGAGCTGGAATGGGCTTAGCTGCATTACCCTGCTATGTAGCCCATCAATCTATTCAAGATCAAGTCTTACGGCCAGTGATGGAAGATTGGTTACTTCCCAGCCAGGAAATTCATGCGGTCTTTTCATCACCCAAACATGTACCGACTAAAGTCAGTCAATGTATTGATTGGCTACAAGGTCAATTTAAAGGTGAGTGGTGGAAGGGGCTCCCTTCAGAGCATATTGAATAAAAAAATCCCCAATGAATGGGGATCTTTGATGGATGAAATTTAGAGTTAATCACTCCATAGCTTACCTGCAGTAGCCCAATCTGATTTTTTGATGTCTTGATAAATCACATCTATTGACTCAGCGGAACAACCCATAATTTTGACAGCAGCTTCAGTAATGGCTTTTGCATACTCACGCTTGATATCCTCTGTACGACCTTCAAATAATTGAACTTGAATAACTGGCACCTTTACCTCCGACTATTGATTAATAAATATACGCTGATACGCTGGCCATTCTAACTGGCCTTCTTGATCACCGTCACTACAAAGTTGTTCATAGGTTAATTCACATGTCTTATCGTCTGGAGAAACAAGCTCTTCATTAACTCCTACCAATAATTGAATTTTGCAGGCCTTATCTAATACATCCATTAAATAAAAAGCTTGCTGAATGCTAAGGCCGCAAACAATGCTGCCATGGTTATGCAAAAGGATGACTTTCTTATTCCCTAAGTTGTCAATTAATGCGATCTGCTCGCGTGCTGAAAGTGCCAGGCCTTGATATGAGTGGTAAGCCATATCGTGATAGAAACGCAAAGCATGTTGTGAAATCGGTAGTAGCCCTTGTTTCTGGGCAGATACAGCAATCACAGCATCAGCATGTAAATGGAATACACAATGGGCATCTGGTCTTGCCGCATGTACAGCTCCATGAATTGCAAAACCCGTTTGATTGACTGGGCCGTCACCAGCCAATATCTGACCCTCAATATTGACCTTCACTAAATTTTGCGGAGTGACTTCATTAAAGCGTAAGCCAAACTGATTGAGCAAATAAGCACCCTCTTCATCTGGCACAGATGCTGATATATGGGTATAGATTCCGTCATCCCAATTTTTGAGATAGGCTAATTGATAAGCTGTCGCCAAATCAATCCGCACTTGCTTCTCTTGATCAGAAATATTACTTAGGGCAGCCCAATCTTTTGAGTTGATATGGAATTTTAGATTTAAAGAGCTCATGTGAAGATATTACCTACTTCAATAAATTCAACATGGCTACTTCATCAATCACTGGCACGCCCAACTCTTCTGCTTTAGTGAGCTTACTACCTGCATCTTTGCCAGCAACAACATAATCGGTTTTTTTAGAAACAGAGCCTGCAACCTTTGCACCGGCTTTTTCAAGGAGATCTTTGGCCTCATCCCTAGTTAAAGTTGGAAAGGTTCCAGTCAGAACAAAAGTCTTACCAACTACTGCCGCGCTAATCACTTTTGCCTCTACAGCTAGCTGCATTCCTGAGGCTAGCAGTTGTTCGATGACTTCTCTGTTATGCGCTTCTTGCATAAAGCTGATGATAGAGTCAGCCACTACGGGTCCCACATCTTTAACGCTGAGCAATTCTTCCAAGTTAGCGTCCATCAGCGCATGCATAGATTGATAGTGATTAGCCAAATCTTTTGCTGTAGTCTCACCAACATGACGAATACCCAAGGCAAAGATAAACCTAGCTAAGGTCGTTTTTCTAGAGCGCTCAATGGCCTGAATTAGATTATCAGCTGATTTATCACCCATACGATCAAGATTAGCTAAGGCAGTGAACCCTAATCTGTATAAATCAGCCGGTGTTCTGACCAGATTTTGATCTACTAGTTGATCTACTATCTTTTCACCTAAGCCTTCAATATCTAAAGCCCTTCTATGTGCAAAATGAATTAATGCTTGTTTACGTTGTGCTCCACAAAATAGTCCACCACTACATCGAGCCACCGCTTCATCTGCTAGGCGTTCTATATGTGAGTCACATACCGGGCAATTTGTTGGCATCACGAATTCTGCAGCATTAGTAGGTCTACGATCCTTAATGACCGAAACTACTTCTGGTATGACGTCGCCTGCTCTACGAACTGAGACTGTATCCCCGATGCGCACATCTTTGCGCTTGACTTCATCTTCATTATGTAGCGTTGCATTTGTGACGGTTACACCACCAACTTCGACTGGAGCCAGTCTAGCTACTGGAGTAATTGCTCCTGTGCGCCCCACTTGAACATCAATGCCTAGTACTGTGGTCAACGCTTCTTGCGCAGGATACTTATGAGCTAGCGCAAATCTTGGAGCCCTTGATACAAAACCGAGCTTTGCCTGCTCTGCAAATGAGTTCACCTTATACACAACACCATCGATGTCATACGGTAATGAATCTCGTTTTTTACCAATCTCGTTGTAGAAAGCTAAGATCTCTTGCACGGTGTAGAGTACCGAACGCTCAGAACATACAGGCAAACCTAACTCTACATAGGTATTTAATAATTCTTCATGGGTTTTTGGTAACCAAGATTGTGGTTCTAGTGCACCTAAGCCATAAGCAAAGAAAGAGAGTGGTCTTTTTGCAGTAATCTTAGAATCTAATTGACGTAGGCTGCCAGCGGCAGCATTTCTTGGGTTGGCGAATTCTTTCTCACCATGAATTACTGCTTGCTGGTTCATTTTTTGGAAATCTTTGAGATACATGAAGACTTCGCCACGTACCTCCAGCACCTTAGGAATATTCTTACCAGTGAGCTTCAGTGGAATAGCACGAATGGTTTTGATATTAGCTGTAACATCTTCGCCACTTGCACCATCACCACGGGTGGCTGCTGTCACTAATGAGCCATTTTCATAACGAAGAGAGATAGCCAAGCCATCAAACTTTAATTCACCAGCATAAGCAATATGCTCTAAGTGAAGCCCTTCGCGACAACGACGATCAAAGGCGACAAGCTCAACTTCTTCAAAAGCATTATTAAGGGAGAGCATAGGTACTTCATGAGTAACCGAATCAAACTCTTTTAAGGGGGCGCCACCTACACGCTGAGATAGGGACTCTGATGTAATCCAATCTGGATGAGTAGCCTCAATATCTAATAACTCTCGATAGAGACGATCATATTCAATATCAGGTAGAAGAGGATTGTCTAGGACATAGTAAGCATGCTCCAAACGTGCAAGCTCTGCCTGCAAGAATGCGTAGCGCTCCGCTAAATTTGTCGGACTTTTAGACGACAAGGTGATTTCCTAGCTAAATAGTCTGCTAGCTGTGGAAGACCCAGCAGGAATACCAGACTTCTCAAGATTGGCGTACAGCACGTCTAAATGTTGACGAATACTGACTACAGCGGCCTCGCTCAGATTAATGCCATTGTCATCAACTAAGCGACCGTGAGCCGCTTGCGCGATTTCGACACCTTCACCAAGCATTCTTTCAAAAGCACGTAGGTCTTGAGCAACCAATGGAACCTCAAGCAATAAGGTCAATTGGGATACGGGTTTATTAGGATCTAAATCGGTGCTATTAAAGATCAGCGCACCATTACTCAGAAACTCATACTGTCTTCCATTACGGGTCAATTTAAATCCACGCTGACGCATCAAAGCATCAAAGTTCCCCCAAGGGCATGGCCCATCAAATACAATATTTATACTAAGTTGAATATCGCTATCAGCCGCCATGACATCTAATTCTTTAGCACTTTCTAACATCGTATTTACACTTGGCATATCAATCTGGGATCCGAGAGTCTCAGCCAAAGCTTGTGCACGCGAACAAAAATCAGATAACTCTAATACGCCAATCGCACCACGACGACTTGCCAACTGAATAGCTAGCTGCAGCTCTGTATAAGAAGACTCAGGCTTTAACTCCTCCCAGTCTTCTGCAGCATCAAGATCGGCATTTAAACCCTCGCATATCCATCTGGCAGCAGATTGGACCTGAAAATCCGCCCAATCTTCTATCTCTTCTAAAATTTCTGAACCAGTAATCGCCTCATCAAAACGCAGCGTGATAACGCAATCAATTCGAGGGTCGATTGCAAATTTTTCATGAGAAATATTTGAGGAAGCAATTCCAAGGCTTGGTTCAGATCGATCCACCCCAGGATCAGCAAAGCCAGTTGTAAAGCTAGGCTCGCGACCAAAGCGATCATCAGCAAGTTCAGCGCGCTCTTTAGCCCTATACCGAGCACGCGCATACTTTAAGTTAAGAACGGCTACTAATATGAGAATCAGGAGTCCAATTGCAGCTAAGGCAAATTGCAAATCAGACAAACCCAACATCGTCATGATTTGTTCTACGTACACTTAAGCAGCCTCTACCATCGAGACGGCAGATGAAATATCAACTGCCACAATTCTGGATACACCTTGCTCTTGCATAGTGACCCCAATGAGTTGATGAGCAATTTCCATAGTGATCTTGTTATGGGAAATAAACACAAACTGTGTCTTTTCAGACATTTTGGACACCATCTTTGCATAACGCAAGGTGTTTGCATCATCTAATGGTGCATCCACTTCATCAAGCAAGCAGAATGGGGCAGGATTGAGAAGGAAAAGTGAGAACACCAGAGCGATAGCAGTTAAAGCCTTCTCACCACCAGAGAGTAGATGGATAGAGCTGTTTTTCTTGCCAGGAGGCTGAGCCATGACCTGTACACCTGAATCCAAAATTTCCTCGCCCGTCATTACTAACTGAGCATGACCGCCACCAAATAGCTCTGGAAATAACTTTCCAAAATGGGTATTTACCTGATCAAAAGTACCTTGCAATAAATCACGCGTTTCTGCATCAATCTTTGCAATCGCATCAGTTAAGGTTTGCATTGCTTCATTTAGGTCAGCAGATTGTGCGTCTAAAAATTGCTTACGCTCCCGCGAACTTGCCAACTCATCTAAGGCCGCCATATTAACTGGGCCCAATGACTGTATTTCAGTATTTAAACGGTTTACTTCAGTTTGCAAAGCACCTACTTTTAAGTCTTGGCTGAAGTTCGCCTCAAGTAAAGTGAGATCGGCTTCTGCTTCTGCTAACAAGGTAGCAAATTGTTCGAAGTTCAAACGTGCTGCCTGTTCACGTAATTGCAAATCCACCACTTTATCGCGCATCGGTTGCAAGCTACGCTCCAATTGCATGCGAGCCTCATCAGCTTCACGTAATTGATGAAGTAAGGCATCTTGTTCAGTGCGTGCATTTGCTAGTGCAGCTTCACGAGCGCTACGAGCAAGCAATAGGCCTTGTAGCTTGTCTTGCGCTTCCTCATCGCTGAGTGTTGTCAACTCTTGCGTTGCTAAATCATGTTTGTCTTGGATCTCCATGATCTGAGTACGAGCAGTACTTTGATCACGCTGCAAGTCGGCAATCCGTTGCTGCAAGGAGCGAGTTGCAAAAGCTGCTTCTTGGGCTGCCATCTCAGCAGCACGAAGGGATTCACGTAAGCGATCACGTACTTGTGTTGAGGTTTCTAGTTTTTCTTGGGCAACTTGCAAGGCCTCTTGAGAATCTTGCTTAGATGCTTCCGACTGATTCAACTCAGCGTCCGATTGTTGTTGATTTGCAGTAGTGTGTTCCATTTGCTGGCGCAATTCAGTTAATTCATTTTGAATTTGTGCCGCACGCTGACTGTATTGCTCTTCAGCTTGAGTGAGTTGCATTCTTTCTACTTCAAAACCATGGGCTTCTTGCACAGCATGCTCAGCATTAATGCGAGCTTGCTCTGCGGCTTGATGAGCTGCCTGATAATTTGCTACACATTGATCTAATTCGCCCTGTAACTCACTTTGCATTAAACGTTGCGCACGTAATTGCTTCTCAAGACTTTCCATTTCCTGAGCACGAGCTAACATACCAGCTTGCTCAGAATCTGCAGCATAGAGCTGAACACTAACTCGGCTTACTAAATGTCCTTGCTGAGTTACAAAAGTTCCGCCTGCTGGCAACTTTTCACGACGGTGTAAAGCATCTTCAAGGCTACTGGCGATATAAATATTATCTAACCACTCTTGCAGAACTGATGTCAAACGAGCCGCGCCCGCACTTTGAACTCGAGTCAGTAAAGGTGTGAAGTCTGCTGGAGAATTAGTGTGTGCAGGGGTAATTTCTTCGGTAAGCAAAATAGCTAAACGGCTTGGAGGCGCATCATTAGCCAAGGCTAAGGTTTCTTGGACGCTCTTAGCGGTAACTGCTGCTAAACGCTCACGCAAGACTGATTCCAAAGCAGCTTCCCAACCACTCTCGACTTTGAGTTCTTGCCAAAGACGCTTACTTTCTTTAAGTCCTTTACTCTCAAGCCATGGGCCAATCTTGCCCTGTGCCTGAACGCTCGCTTGCAATGCAGTCAAGGCCGTTAGTTTTGCTTCTGTTTGCGCAAGATCTTGATTAGCACTCTGAATCTTTTGTTGAGCGTTATTGCGAGCCTCATCAGCAGCAGGAACACGTTGTTGCGTATCTCCTGCACGTTGCCGTGTTTCGTCTACTTTACGTTGTGCCATTGCATGGCGATCCGTTGCCATTTGCAATGCTTCTGCATCCGGCCTACGCATACCGTCAAGTTCACCAATTAAACGGGCTTCACGCCCTTTGAGCTCATCTGATTGCGCTGACATTGCACGAATACGTTCACCTAAACTCGCTAAACGTTGTTCAATAGTAGCTAAAGTCTCACGCGCAGTATTCAGTTCACCTACAGCTGTTTGATAGGACTCTTCACGAGCAGGCATTTGCCCTTGTAAGCTATTCAAATCAGCTAATAGAGCTTGTTCTTTTCCAGATGCTTCGCCTAGCTCATGTTCAGCAGTACGCTGTGCTTGTGCGGCATCCGTTTCTTGCACAGTCCAACGCTGGAGCTGCGCTTGTAAATCTAAGGTTTGTTGCTGTAAACGTTGGCGTGCTTCTTGCACATAATGAATCTGAGATTCAACCTGACTGACATCAGAATTGGTTTGATACAAGTCACCTTGAGCCTGAGATACCTTATCTTGGAGCGCGTATTGTTGGGTACGCATTGTCTCTAACTCAGCTTCCGCATGGCGTAACTTAGCAGTCTGCTCTTCAAGGTCAACTTGGGTATCGCGGATACCATTGGCATGACGCTCTTGCTCTTTACCAGCCTCAGTCTGACGCACAAACCAGAGTAATTGTTGCTGCGCTTTCATTTGTGAAGAGAGTTCTGCATGTCGCTCTGCAACCGTAGCTTGTTTTTCTAAACGTGTGAGTTGCTGATCGAGCTCACGCAAGATATCTTCAACCCGAGTTAAATTTTCTACGGTGTCCTCTAAGCGGGAGGCAGTTTCTTTGCGACGCTCTTTGTATTTAGATACTCCCGCAGCTTCCTCTAGGAAGATGCGTAATTCTTCTGGCTTTGCTTCCAAGATGCGATTGATCGTGCCCTGTCCAATGATGGCATAACCTCTTGGACCCATACCAGTACCCAAGAAAATATCTTGAATATCTTTACGACGCACTACTTGATTATTTACGTAGTAACTAGAGTTGCCATCACGTGTCAAAACACGCTTAACACCTAATTCCGTAAATGCGCTCCATTGCCCTTGCGCCCTTCCATCTGAATTATCGAAAAGGAGTTCCACACTAGCGCGACCAGATGGCTTACGTAAACCCGAGCCATTAAAAATGACGTCTTGCATGGACTCGCCACGCAATTCACTGGCGCGAGATTCACCTAAAACCCAGCGGACGGCGTCAATAATGTTCGACTTTCCGCAACCGTTAGGGCCCACAACACCAATTAATTGGCCAGGCAATTCAAAATGGGTTGGGTCAACGAAAGACTTAAAGCCGGAAAGTTTGATGGATTTCAGTTGCACGGCGTACTTTGCAGGGAAAAAGGGGGTTAAATAAAGGGATAAATAATTAAAGCTAAAGTGGGAAGATGATAGCAAGCTTGAGCCTAGTTAGACGTGTTTTTGCACCACCGATATAATGATAATTCGATCTCCAGGGATAAAATCCCTTAACAATCTGATAGTTAAGAAAAAAGCATGAGCCAATCACCACAAAACATCATTGAACAAGCCTGGGAAGACCGCGCAAACCTCTCCCCAGATAGCGCTCCAGGGGGTGTTCGGAGTGCTGTAAACGCAGTCTTGGAAGGCCTTAATGCAGGCACCATTCGGGTAGCAGAACGTCGTAGCATAGGCAATTGGGAAGTAAAT
>Ga0114959_10000316_pt1 | contig 45570 bp, 70 predicted proteins | sample C_130625_EF_Meta_FD_87317 | JGI IMG/M metagenome (GOLD analysis project Ga0114959, IMG submission 87317) | Freshwater microbial communities from Lake Croche, Canada to study carbon cycling - C_130625_EF_MetaG | ecosystem: Environmental > Aquatic > Freshwater > Lake | place: Lake Croche, Canada... | reverse complement strand
AGAAAAAAGCAAAGTTGTAAAAGTAACAGATTTAACAGAAGTCAATAGTATGTTTAAAAACATTACTGACGTAAAAATTTTAGAATAATTATGAAATTAATATCTATGATTAGTTTCGTTAAGAAACAAGGAAATATCGGAATGGAAATTCAGTCAATAGGTCATCAGCAATCAGACCGAGCAAGAAGATTTTATTTAATTCAAAAATATGCAGACTTCCTGCTTAAAGATATTAGTATTGGAATGGTTGTTCCTTGTGATGAATTTGGGAATGTTTTAATAAAACCTGAAGAACATTTAGAAAATAGAAGTTTATATTTTAAAGAACTTGAAATTTACCAAAAAGCACAAGAACGTGTTTTATTTAAAGGGTTTAAAGTTGTCCAAAACGGAGGTGGCGTATATTCAGATTCAATTGCAGATAGTTCAGGGTTACTTCATTTGTTTTGGTATTCTAAAATTACTGAAACTTGGAGTTTATCTCACGGGCTAACTACTATTGAAAATTTAGCACTTTTCAACTCAATAGAATTAACCGAAACCGCATTAAAAGAAATACGTTTACCTCAAACTGAAAGTAATGACTAAAGAGAGCCACGACAAAGGAACTGCGCTTTTAGAGCAGATAGATAAAATAAAATCTCTTGAGAAAAAAGTTAGCGACAAGTACAGGGAGTATAAAGAAAAAGATGCCGAGTTATGCAAGATTTTAAGTTCTTGCGATGAAGCGTTAAGTGTTTTAAGAGAAATTGATTTACAAAAATTTAAAGATTTATAAAATGAAACAAATAATATCCGTGTTTTCAAATACACACTACACACAAGACGAAAAAGATACTGAATTCGTTTTAAAGCCAATGATGGAACTTATCATTGTTTACGCTGACGGCAAAGAACATAAAATAACTCCAAAAGGCTTGAAGCAGGAAGTTAAGTGTTCAGAGGTTAGAATGATTGTCAGTCCGTTTATGCTTCAAACGTTGATTACTGAATTGCAGATGCACCAAAAAAAGTTGAATAACATCACTAAAAATGCTGACCAATTAAGTAGCCTTGTAAAACATATTACTTCCGAAGAATAATAATTATTACAAGTATTAAAAAATATTATAACTAATAAATTTACACGCAAATACATTTTGTATTATGAACATATCATTAACCCTGTCAATTATTGACGAATTAAGAGCCTCCGCCAATTTTTTGGACAATCATTTGAGTTGGTCTGTAAGAGATGCTTTAAAAGAAAAGACCTATGACAAGACGCAATCTATTTACTTGGATTTATCCGAAGTAAAAAAAGAAAACTGCGAGTTATTGGAAAAGTTGCTTGTTGAAAAAAAGTACAATGGCAAAACCATAAACACCTTAACCAATTGGATTAAAAATTTGAACAATCCAAAAGACGCAGTAGTTACATCGCTACCAATGTTGGAAAAAACTTTGCTTTCAATTTTTAAGAACTCAAAACACAAATGGGTCTTAATGGTAAACCCTGACGGAATGGTTGTTCCCTGTGCAGTTTCTTTGGTAAAATACAAAGCAAGAGGTAGAGATGATGATACCTATGTAAACTTGTCGTTATCTTTTATAACTATCCGAACAACTAATCATTGGTTAGATGACGGAAGAGAAATTAAGAAAGACAAAATAACTCAAAGTATTAACTTCTACAAAAGCGACATTACTACAATTACCGAAGACGAATTTAATAACTACACTTCGTCAAGTCAAAATAATAATGACGATGAATATAACGAAGAAGAAAATGTAAAAAAGCCGAAGCCAAAAGCCAAACCTGCAAATAAAAAAGACAGTTTTTTATTGTCGAAAATATTAGCGGGAAAAAACATTATGCTAATGGACGATGACTATTTTGAAACCTATCAAAAAGACATTGAAAAATCAACTACGCTTTCTAAATTAATCGGTCAGGTTTTTACTTGCGAAACAAAGGGGTATATCATTTCAGATACTAAAAACGGAATCACAAGTTGGAAAGATTTGAATGAAGAGAATAAGTTGAGTAAACTTGTAGTAGATAACGTAAAAGTTAGTTCTATAACTTACACTATTCAGGCAGAAAACATAGGTACTGTTGAGATACCCGAACACCCGTATATTTTAACATACGACATCACTTCGTTTCGATATGCAGTAGTTCACGCTAACAACATTACGCCTTATGCTTACAACCCTGAAATTATCGACAAACTTGTAATTAGTCCGCAGAGAAAAAAAATACTATCATCGCTAATCGGTTCTAAAAATAATTTTGAAGATTTGATTTCAGGAAAAAGCGGAGGTATTGTAATTTTAAGCACGGGAGAATCAGGTCTTGGAAAAACACTTACCGCCGAAGTTTATTCAGAGGTAATGAAAAAGCCTTTGTATTGCGTTCAATCATCGCAACTTGGTATAAGTGTTGCCGACATAGAAACCAATCTAAATAAGATACTTTATCGTGCCGAAAAGTGGGACGCAGTATTACTTATTGACGAAGCTGATAGTTACATATACAAAAGGGGTAATGATATACTTCAAAATTGCATTGTAGGAACGTTTCTCCGATTAATGGAATACTATAACGGTATCTTGTTTTTAACATCAAATAGACCTGATACAATTGACGATGCTATTATATCAAGAGTAACGTTGCACATCAAGTATGATTTGCCAACTTACGAAGAAACAATTCAGTTATGGAATATACTTTGCGAAAACTTCGGTATGACGATTGAAACGCCTACTATCGAAAAACTGTGGGCGACCTACAAACCTTTTAGCGGGAGGGACATCAGAAATACTCTAAAAGATATTTCTAAGTGCTTTCCAAAAACAAGTCAAGTGGAATTCGATATGATTAAAGAGTTAGAAGATTTTTTACCATTCATAAAAATTAAACAAGAATGATTTTAAGACATAAAAAAACAGGGGTAACTATTGATACAAAAGAGTGGGAAGACGCAGAGCCTTTTGAATATTCTGAAGTTAATTCAGTTCCAATTGAAAACGGTTGTTTTTCTGAAACTAAAGACTTGGTTTATGTTGTTGATAAAGATTATAAAATTACCGAATCGTATGTTGATATTTCAGGAAGTGTAGGTTGTTTTAATACCATTGAAAAGGCAGAGGATTTTGTAGTTGAAAACAAAAAGATTTTTAGCGTGAAAGACCTTGTTACTGTGTATGTACGAAGCAGAACTTTTGGAAGCAATAAAATAACTATGAATATTGATTTAGATAGTTTGAAAAAGTTAAGTAGAAGTTTATGCGGATTGAGTAAATTTAACTTTGATGATTAATGGAAAATAATGATTATTGGATTATTTGGTTTTGTGTTTGGTATGCAATCGTTGTGCTTTGGCAAGTGGTTAAATTAATTATTTTATCAATAAAAATATGGAAATTAAAGAAGCAGTTAAAAGGCAAGACTTAACAATGGAGCAAAGGTTAATTTCGGCGGGTGTAAAAACAATATACCCGCCTGAATTTAAGTTCTCAAGAAAAGATAAACGTTGGGGCGAAATTGTGTTGGAATATGCAGGTCATAAAATAATAAGACCTAATGCTCAAAGTTGTGTTTCGGTATGTAAAAAACATTTTAATTTAGAAATTTAAAAAAGACAAAATTTATGAAAACAGACATAATTCTTCGTGATTATCAAAACGAATCTCTACGTTTTCTTGAAACTGATTTTGAAAAATTGGTTTTAGCAATGTGTCCAAGTAGCGGAAAAACTGAAACGGTTATTTATTACATCGACCAACTCGTTAAGCAAAATAAAAATTTAAAGGTTTTAATTCTTCCGCACTCGACCAATGTTTTGCTAAATAATTTTTATGATAGGTTGGAGCAAAGAAACGTTGGGTTTACCTATTCGACTGACACATCTGTTGAATGTAATGTTCACATACTTTTGCCTCAAAGCAAATCAAAAATAAAAGACAAATACGACTTACTTATAGTCGATGAATCGCACGAGAACTATTTTGCTAAAACTGTTCAAAATATAATAAGCAAAACCAAGCCTAAAAAGCAAATACTTTTAACAGGCACACCTTATCAGTTTATCGGTAAAGAAGATTTTAAAATTCATTTTTTATCATTAAACGAGTTGAATAAAAGTACAATTCCTAAATTAAGAGTTGACATAATAGAATCAAATTATAATTGGAATGGAAATTACAATAAACTCAAGGAAGTAAAAAAAGAATTTAATTTCAATGATGTCGATACTAAAACTACTTTAGACAAGACTTTTAAATTCATACTTAATAGAAACAATGTTAAGAAAAAAGAAGTAAGCAAAACGCTTGTTATTTGTAATAATATTAAGCAGTCTGAATTAGTTAAAAAATATTTAGACGTATTTGGTTTATCTTCAGTTCTTTCAAACTCAAAGAACGATGCTAAATCATTATTAATTCAAGACTTTAAGCGAAACAAAATAAATATTTTGATTGTTGTAAACAGAGCAAGATTGGGTTACGATGATATTGATTTAATAAACCTTATTGATATGTCGGGAACTTTAAACCCTAATCTTATTTATCAAATGATGGCAAGGGTTTTAAGAGGTGCTAATGATGTTCAAAAATACTATGTCAGGTTAACCTCTAAAAAAGACGATAGTTTAAATTCTGAAATTGCAACTAATTTAGCATTAATGCTAACAGATAAAAAATACATTAGCACTTTTAATGGTAAAAATTTCGATTCACAAACTATTATAGTGCCTAATTATTTTTCAAAAAAATATATAACAACCTCTTCTAATTTTACAAAAAACAGCCCTAAACTTTTGATAGATACGGACGATATTATTTCTTTTTATAGAGATACCATTAGCGATATTGATAAAGAAAATGGAGTTTTTAAGTTTTGTAAAATAAAAGATGTTTTAGCGGAATTAGAAATTAAATTCAGAGAGTTAACATTAGAATATTGTAAAAAAATTGCTTCAAATTACAAAACAAGAATAGAATGGTTTAAATCACATTCAAGGTCTTATAATAGAGCGCAAAGAATGGGTTGGTTGCAAGAGTGTTGTAAGGATATGGTTTATTTGAAAAAAGAGAATAAAAGGTCAAAACTAATACGAAAAACATTGGAAGATTGTAAAAAAAGTGCTTCTAATTTTAAAAACAGAAGAGATTGGTACAAGGCTTTTCCTAATGATTACAATTGTGCGTACAGAAATGGTTGGTTGGAGGAATGTTGTAAGGATATGATTTATTTGAATAAACCACCCGTTAAGCATACTTTAGATGATTTAATAAAAAGTGCTTCAAAATATAGCACAAGGGCAGAATGGGAAAGAGGAGAGCCGTCTGCTTATTTTCAAGCAAAATCTAAAAAAGTATTAGACATTTGTTGTAAAGATATGATTTATGGTAGAAGAACTTTAAACGATTGTTTAATCATTTCTTCTAAATATAATTCTCGAAAAACATTTAAAAAAGAAAACAATACTGTTTACGAATATGCTTTGAGAAAGGGTTGGTTAGAGGAATGTTGTAAGGATATGAAAAACGACTTAAATATTACAAACCGAACATTTGAAGATTGTTTAAGAGAGGCGTTAAAATATAAAACTTTAAGCGAGTGGATTAAATCGGACAAGGCTTCTTATGGTAAAGCCAAAAAAGAGGGTTGGGATATTGAGTGTTATAAACATTTTTCTAAAGAACCAAAAAGAAAATTTGATACTTCTAAACTTACAATACAAGATTGTATTAAAGACGCATCTAAATATCTAACAAAAACGGATTGGGAAAGGAATAGTCATTCGATTTATAATTACTCAAAAAGAAAAAATTGGTTAAATGAATGTTTGGAAAAAACAGGTAAGGTAAAAATTGATTTAACATTAGAAGACTGCATTAAAGAAGCGTCAAAGTACAGTTATAAATACGAATGGGTAAAAAACGATTCTATATCTTTTAATATTGCAAAAAAAAATAATTGGTTAGACGAATGTTATAAATATTTTATTAGAGCAATGTGGAATACAAAATTAACATTTGAAGAATGTCTTATTGAAGCGTCAAAATACGAAACAAGAACGGCTTGGTATAAATCAAATCCGTCTTCTTACCATAGAGCAAGGAAGCAAAATTGGTTAGAGGATTGTTGTAAAAATATGACCCCCTTTTTTAAACAATATACTTTAGAATTTTGCAAAGAAAGTGCTTCTAAATTTAAGTCAAGATTTGAATGGGCTAAAGGGGACAATAAAATTTATCGTTTTGCCAAGAAAAACAATTGGTTAGACGAGTGTTGTGAAAATATGATTCCTTTTTTCAAAAAACATACTTTAGAATCTTGCATAGAAAGTGCGTCTAAATTTACTAATTTTACTAATTGGAAAAAAGGAGATAAAAAGAGTTACGTTTATGCGCAAAGAAAGGGTTGGTATAAAGAATGTGCTAAACACTATAAAAAATAAATTATAAACTTTAAAATAAATAAAATGAAAACACTATTAAAAAACGAAGTTCTTTATCCTGTATTAAATGCAGATAAAAAAGGTTATGTGAATTGTCCGTTTTGTAAAGAAAAGCACAAACACGGCAAAGGCGGTGGAGATGGTCATAGGGTTGCGGATTGTAGTCGATTGTTAATTATCAACCCTGTATTTACAAAAGACGGGTGGTGCAAAAAAGAAAATGGGTATTTCGTTGAGTTTTCTTAAATGTATTATAGCGGAAAGAGATTGTGTTTGTTCGATAAAATAAGACGACACTAAAAATAAACATATTATGACATACGACCCTGATGTTGCTTTATTTTTTGCGCTCTATTTTCTTGTGCTATTTGCTCAAATTCTATATATTTTATACAAAAACAAAAAAAAAGTAAAAAATATTCTAAATAAGTTTTTTTATTCTAAATAAGTTTTTTATATTTGTACTCAAGAAACTTAATAACAACAAATTCTTAAACTATGGAAGCAATTCAAACAACAAACACACAAGAATTAATCGCAGACAAAAGCGTAATCTACAACAAAACTTTCGAGTTATTAACTGATACCAAAACTAATTGGGGAGTTACAAAAAAACCTTTAACTTGTCCTGACGGCTATCCTACAGAATCATTCGGTATTTATCGTAATGACAATAACAAGTGGTTAGGTACTGTTGGTAAAACTTACGAAATGATGCAAAACGCTACTTTAGCCGAAAACATCATTGAAGCATCAATGGATATTAGCGACAAATTCAGAGGTGGAGAACTTTACGATGGTAAAAAAGTTTATTACCAAGCACAACTTAAAGACGAGCAAATTGCCAATGATACAATAAAAAGATACATCACAGGTCTTAACAGTCACGATGGTTCTTCTTCAATTGGTTTTGGATTTACAAATACGGTTGTTGTTTGTAAAAATACTTTCTATATGGCTATGAAAGAAGTTAATAGATTTAGACATAGTGCATCTTCAGGGAAGAAAGTTGAATTAGCGAGAGAGGAAATTAGAAGAACTTTGAAAGCGGAAAGCGGTCTTATGGACAACTACAAGCGTATGGCTGACACTAAAATCAGTACCGCAGTTACCAAAAGAGTTATTGCTGATTTGTTTAAATTTACCGAAGAAGACTTTGATAGAGGTATTAATGACTTTTCTACTAAAAAAGTAAACGACATCGCTAAATTCAGCGAGATACTTGAATCAGAACTAAACTCTCACGGTCAAACTTTATGGGGTCTGTTTAATGCGGTAACTTGGAAAACTAACCACCAAGACGTTAAAGGCGACAAAGGATTAGAAAACGTTATGGTTGGAACAGGGTACAGAAAAAACCTAAATGCCTACAACATCATAGTTGATTCCTTGCCAACATTAGTAACAACAGTATAATTATAAATAGGGGCTGAAAAGCCCCTTAAACAATTAAATTAAATGGTAAAATTTTCAAAAAGAGAAAAGCAGGTTCTTGCAGGTTTGATTCATGAAAAAAAGAATCACGAAATAGCAAAAGAGTTAAAAATCAACGAAAAAAGTGTAGGTACTTACAAGTTAAGACTTTTGCAAAAAACGAAAACTAAAACAATTATTGGGCTTTACAATTATAACCTGCAACACAATGTTGTAAAGTTAATTGATAACGAGATTGATGACAATATTGATTACACTAAAGTAAAAACACCTGACGGACTTTTAAGCATTGTAAAACAATTTACACTTAAAACCGAGAATAGAAAAATGTCGTTTATTTATCTTGAAGACGAAACATTGATTATTAGCGTACAGCGTTTTGAAGAGAGTGAAACATCTCCTTATTCGGAGCGTATTACTAATCAAGTAATGAGGCTGTCTAAGTTAACCACATCGTTATTGATGGCTTGTTTGATTAAAGCCAATATTGATTTTGGTTTAGACTTTGATGCTATTATATCTGAATTAAATGTTAAACGTGCTAACGAGCCGAATTCTGAATGTATAGTTTGTGGCGAGGAATATTTAAACCCTGAAAAAGATAGTGATACCTGTCTTGATTGCAGAAACAAATAACGATGAAAGGGATTCTTAAAAGAACAGAAAGAAATGGTTGGCTTGTTCGATATAATAAATGTTGCATTGACGGACAAATTTGTAACGGATTAAAAGCAATATGTCAGCCTGAAACAATAATCTTGCCCTTGCATCCTGATTCTTGGATTTGGCTTTATGAATACCCTACTTCAAAATATGTTGCTCAAATGATGAATGACGATAACGAAACGGAAGTTGAATTTGAACTTTTTGAAGCACCTGTATTTGGTAGTTCAGGGTTAGTTGACGATGTAGATAATGTAGTATTCGCTAAATTAAAAACCGTATAATTATGGAAACTAATTTTTTTGTTGGTTAAGAAGTTGTAGCAATTAAAGACCACAGTCAAGGAAATTTTAAAAAAGGAAATGAATTTGTAATTCGAGGTATTAAAGAAGATTGTTGTCTAATCACATTAGATGTTGGAATAAAAACGGATAAAACTTTTATGAATTGTAGATTTTGCGGGAATCGTAAAGAAAATGATAATTATTATGACTCTAATTGTTTTTCTCCAAAACAAGAATTATCACAATTAACTTATGATGAACTACAAAAGTGGTTTAAAGAAGATATGCAATTAACTCTTTAAAATAAAACAAAATGGAAAAGTTAGTAGAGTTTGAAACGGCAAAATTAGCCAAAGAAAAAGGTATAGAGATTGATTGCAGAAATACTTTTGACGTAATGGACGATAGGGTTTACGAAGACCTAAATGCGAGAGCAGGATTTATCGCTTCTTATCCAAGACCAACTCAAGAGGGTTTGAAAAATATATTGCGTAAAAAACATTTTCTGTATGTTCTCGTAATTCCGACTGTAACCTGTTCTTGGACTTTTAAGATAATAGATATTCAATGTGACCCGCAGAACGAAATTGAAAGACCTCCATATAGCGGAGTAGATGCCTACGACTATAATCTTTATGAAGAGGCTATGGAAGCAGGATTAAAACAAGTATTAAACCAAATAAAAAAATAAAATGTCAGACCTAAAAAAAGAAGACCATCAAACAGATTTTAAGTTATTAAAAGTAAGCAGGGTTGAAGTTATAGACCATTCAAAATCTTTTGAAGATGGGGGCGGAAGAGTGTTTGTGAAGAGAGGTTGTGTAGAGGTAGAATTATCTTATCAAGATGACGGCAAAACACTAAAATTATTTGTAAAATAAAATGAATCAAAAAGGGATAAAAACATTAAATTTACTCAATGAATTTTACGGAAAAAAAACCCTTGTAAAGATTCGTTATTTTGATGATGCAATTATCGGTTTTGAAGTCGAAACAAGCAGGTTAATTTACTCTGTTAAAAAGTGCATTAAGATATTGAAAACAAAGATGCCAACCGAAGAAGCAATTGACCATTTTTATACAGAAATTTATTCAGAAACAAAACACTTCGGAAAGGTAATATTTTGCGAAGATTATTTAACTAAAAATCCTAATATTTAAACAATGAAAAAACTATTTTTATCAGCATTATTTTTGACGTTTTCAGTAGCGTCATTTTCACAAACATTTGTAAATAAATACACGAGTGTTATTTCGGAAAAAGCGGGTGTTTTGGGTAAATGGAGAGATACTTCTTTGACGGTTGTTTTCAATGAGAAAGAAACGGGAGATATTGTCTTCTATTATACAGGCTCAAATACTAAAAGATTTCATCAGGTTGGAGATGTAACCGAAGACAAAACTACTTCGGGAGAGAATTATCAACTTATTATAGGGATTGACGATGAAGACGGGAATAAAGTAGCAATTCAATTGTTTGATAGTAATTCTACTTTAAGAATTTTGATTTCAAACGGGGATTATATTGAATTCCATAAATAATAAAATATGCAAAATAATTTTTTCGCTCAAGAAAATAAAAACTTCTCTTTTCCAATGAAAAATAAAAAAGGCAATACGACAAGAATAATCGATAGATGTATTCAAGAACTTTTCTCAAAAGGCGTGACTTATATTTATGACGGACGTGGTACTTCGAGTCAAAAAGAACAAACAGAAAAAGCATTATGTATTTTTGTTGGTAGATTAGAGAGAGAACACCCAAAAGCAAAATATGTTTCAAAATATGGAGAATATGATGGTATTTGGTGTTATAAATTTGAAACGCATAATTTGTAATCATAGGTTGAATAATTAAAATAAAAATAATTAAAATGAAAAAATTAAAAAAAGTATTAATAGAGGTTACTGCTTGGGCGGTAGTTTTCTTGATTTTAGTAGCAATTTTAAAATACATTATTTATGGATAATATTTATAACGCAGTTAAAAGATTTACTGTACAAGATGTAGCAAACGTCATAGAAAAAGTTGAGGAGTTGTCGGTTTTAAATGCCGAGTTAGAAGAACTTCTTTATCGTGGTAGTAATGATGAGAAGTTGGTTGAAAGGAAAAGAGAGTTACAAAACTCCCTAAGAAAGTTTAGGTTATCGGAAACAGTTTCAGACGCACCTATAAATATTGAGCAGGAAGAGGATTTGGCTTCGCTTAAAGCGGATTATGAATTTGTTGTTTCAAGATATAAAGAAAGAAAACAAAAACTGCAAACCATAATTAGAAGTTACACAAATGGCAATTCAAATTAGAAAATGCGCAAATCCAAGATGCGCTGATATAATCGGAATTTCAGAAAGACCGAATAAAAAGTTTTGCTCTCAAGAGTGTAAAACAAAAGCGCATAACGATACCCATAAGAAAGGGCAGGTAACTTGGGATAAAATTTTAGACAGGTATAATGACCTGCCAAGCGAACCGTTCATCCCTTTTGCTAAATGGCTTAAACAAAATTATCACCCACCAAGAATAATTAAACAAAAAAAATAACACTATGAACATTACAAGACCAATTGTATTTTTTGACCTCGAATCCACAGGTTTAGATTTATCTAAAGATAGAGTGGTTTCGATTGCTACTCTTAAAATTGATTTAGAGGGCAAAACTGAAGAAAAAAAAATAATGATGAACCCCGAAATGGCTATTCCAAAAGAAGCATCGGACGTTCACGGTATTACAGACGATATGGTAGCCGATGCGCCTACATTTAAGCAGATTTCAAAATCTCTTTTCGCTTACTTCGAGAACTGCGACATTGCAGGGTTTAATTCTGATTATTACGATGTACCTTTATTGATGAAAGAGTTTAGTAGATGCGGAATCGAGTTTCCTACTTGGGAATTAAACTTGGTTGATGTTTTAAAATTCGAGAGAATGTTAAATTCAAATAAACTTGGAGAGGTTTACTTGAGATATACGGGAAAAGAATTAGAGGGCGCACACGATGCGCTGAATGACATTAGAGCCACTTTTGAGATTTTGATGTGTCAATTACAGAAACACGGAAAAGAAGACCTTACACCGCAGGAAATTGATTTAATGTGTCAGGGAGAAAGAAAGCGTTTTGATTTAAGCGGTAAAACCTACCTGAACGCAAATGGAGAAGTTTGTTGGTCAATCGGGAAGAACGCAAACAACCCTGTAACGAAAGATACTGCCTACTTAAATTGGGTGCTTAATAGCGACTTCCCTGAAGAAACGAAAGCCAAATTGAGAACCCTCTTAAAATAATAATAAATGAAACCGATTAAAACATTAAAATCTAAATTTGTTAATTTCTATAAAAACAATAAATTACAATTATGTGATTTTCACAAAACTTATAGACCACCTGCTTTTAATTTGATTGATGAACTCGAAGATGTAGAAATTAAAATTTATCCTGAATTTATAGAAATAACAGGTTTTAAAGTCAAAACTGAATATGTTATAGATTCGGATAGTTTCGGCTCTTATATTTACAACGGTCATAGTGATAAAAAAATTAATATTATTTTGAATCAATATAAGATAGAACTATGAAAATGGAATTAAAGTATTATGGAGGCGAGGGTTACTTATATTCAAAAGAAATAGGTAAGTTTGAGGTAAAAGCAAAAGAAAATAAAGAGTTTACAAGACTTTCGGAAGCAAAAAAATACTACGAAAGTTTAAATGAAGAAAAAGCAATTTGGGACATTACGAATGTTCCTGAATTATTAGAATGTCACGTTACAAATTAAAATAAAAATAAAATAAACTATGAAAAAAACAATTTTATTACTCGTTTTAGCATTTTCATTAAGCATAAATGCACAAAAAAACAATGCCTTAAATAAATCGTCTAAAGCAATCGAAACCGCTTATACAGATTCAAAAGAGGGAATCAAGACTGTTTATAATGACTTGAAATCAACAACGCCTCAAATCAAGAACGCATTAGAAGCGTTATCTAAAGAGTTGAAAACAACCTCTGATTCTCTTTGGAAAATACTTGTAAAACAACAATTGGTTTGGAGTTGGTGTTTTCTTATCTTAATTTTTAGTTCAGCATTTAATTGGTTTTTGTTTTATAGAAGAAATTTTTCTAAAGACTTAAAATACGATAAGGTAAGGGTTATTAAACAAAAACTTATGTATAAAGAGGGAACGTCTGAAAAAGATGTTGAAAATTACCCAAAATCTTACCAAAGAAGTTATATTAACGTAGAAGAAGAAGAATTAAGAATAGTCCCTAACTCAAATATGCCTTACTTTAAGTATCTTCATTTGGCTATATGTCTAACGCTTTCAGTATTTAGTTTTTTACATTTTTCTGATATGCTTACAGGTTTTATTAATCCTGAATTTGGAGCGTTAAAAACAATAACCGAAGTAATAAAAACCATTAAGTAATATGAACCCAATAGTTTGGACAGAGCAAGACGAAAAATTCGGGCTTGACTACTCGTCAAAAAAAGGCAAATTTCACGATTACGAATTTGATATTCGATATGACTATGACGGCGACCCAAAATTAAAGCCTGAAAATTGCAGACTTTTTCTGTGTGTATTTAAAGCAAACACAAGAATTGGGTCAACTTTTGGGGTTTCGATTAAAGCACTTACAACAAATGCTGAAATGTATTTAGAAAGAGAAAGACAAAAATTTTTATAAAAATTAAAAAACAAAACAAAATGAGCCAAGAAATTGATGCGTTAATCAACGCAGGATTAATCGAAAAAACAAAAGGGGACTACATCAAAGAAAAGTTCCAAGACTTCACACAAGCAATCGAAGAGTGGTCTGAAAAAGCAAACGCCATAGTCGTAACCGAAGAAAGTCAAAAAGAGTTAATGGCGGAAGCAAGAGAGGGTAGATTGTTGCTTAAAGCCAAAAGAATTGAAGTTGAGAAAACGAGAAAATCTCTTAAAGAGCAATCTTTAAGCGAGGGCAGGTTGATTGATAGTGTAGCCAAGTACCTTACAGGTCTTATTGAACCCGCAGAAAAGCATTTGGAACTTCAAGAAAAGTTTATTGAAATCCAAGACCAAAATAAGCGTATTCAACTTAAAGCGAATAGAACCGAATTATTGTTGCCATACAAAGATGTCATTGACCCAAACTCAATTCAGTTAGACTTGATTACAGACGAAGCGTTTACGACTATTTTGAACGGTGCTAAATTCGCTCAAGACAATAAAAAAGCCGAAGCATTAAGAGTTGAAGAAGAGCGTTTAGAAAATGACAGAAAGCAAAAGATATACCAAGAAAGAAGACTGCAAATAGTAGAGCATAAACAGTTTTACGAAACCGACATAAACTCATTTCTTACGGTTGACACAAAGCAAGAAGACTTTAATTACATTATTGAAGATTTGCGTCTTAAAAAAGACAAATACCTAAAATCTCAAGCAAAATTAGCAAAAGAGAATGAAGCCCTTAAAAAGCAGAATGAGAAAAAAGCACAGGAGATAAAGCAACTTAAACAAGAAGCAAAACAAACGCCTACTCCTGCTCCAATTCCTGAACCGATTCAGCCACCTGCTCAACCAAGTCCTGTTACTGTTCTTACAAGAGAACAAAGTAATTTAGATTTCGTTGAAACTCAAAACGAAGATATTATAATGGTTAATCGTTCAGATTACGAACTTTTAAGAAAAAGATACGTTATAGCCAAGACTGCTTTAGAATCTGTTTTGTACTTTATTGTTCAGCAAACATTAAGAGATTTAGTCAATATTGCTATGAAAGATATAGCCGAATCAAGCAAACGTTAGAACTATATATTTATAATAAAAAATAATATATAAAATATTTGATATTATAAGTAATATGTCGTAAGTTTGGCAGACTAAAAAGAAACTTTATGAACAAATTTAAAAAAGCACTCCATCACTACTTTATTGGAGTGCTTATTTCCGCAAGTATTGTGTTTTTAATAATTGTATTTGATTATTTTTTCTACGGTTATTACATTTACCCGACATTAGACAATTTATTAAAGGTTTGTCTTGTAAGCGGTATTGGCTTTGGAGTTACCACTTATGCCTGTACGTTAATTGATAAATCCAACTTATGATGAAACATAACTTTAAAAATAATAATTATGAAAAAATTATTTTTATTATTTACAATCCTAATTGAGCAGATTGTTGATGACATTAAATCCATTAAAAAAAAATGACTTATGCTCGTTTGAGCATTAAAAATAAATTTAAAAACAAATCTAAAAACAAATTAAAAAAAATGAAAAATTTACTATTGAACTTCGTATTGCTTATTTCTTTAAGCGCATTTTCTCAAACAACAACTCCTTATGTAATTGAACATTGCAAGGATAAAATGACTGACAAAGAATATTACTTTCCTCAAAGAAAACTTATTTGTGCTAATCCTGAAAAAACGAAAGGGTTTACTGTTACGCCTAATTTTAAAGCAGAAAAGGGCAGTATGAAGAACAATGGTTTTTTGTGTAAAAACGTAAACATTGGTTCTTGTGACGAAAAAGATAGTTTGATAATTTTATTTGAAGATGATACCAAAATAACATTAACTTCTTGGAATGATTTCAACTGTGAGGGAAATGCTTATTTCGACTTTACCGAAAGCCAACTAACCGAACTTTCAACAAAAAAAGTAAATTCAATTAGATTTAGCAATGGTCGTTCTTATGAAAGTCTTACTATTAATTTAAAAGAAGACCAAAAAGACTATTTCGTAAGGACTTACACAAATCAAAAAATAGTAGAAGTAGATTGTTCAAAATAAAATATTAATCATAAAAATAAATAAATTATGGGAATTTTAAAAAACATTTGGATTACAATTTTTGGAAAATCAAAAAAGCAAAAAGAATTTGAAAAAAATCAAGAAAAATTTGGTAGAGGTGGTTCAATAGAAGAGCCTAAAATGGAGGTAGTTCATAAAAAAGAAAATCCAAACGTAATTGGAGGTTATACTTCGGGAGATGTTGAAGCTGATAAATCAAGTTCTTGTGCTTATCAATACACCGAAAGAATGATTTGTCGTCCAAACTTACCTATTGACGCTTGTAAAGTGAAAACATTTTTACCTACCACTTGTGATGCTATCATTACTACTAATGGCGATAAACCTCTTATTGACATACCAAATGGAGATGATTTTTTTGTTTCAAAAGAACTATTATCAAGAGAAGAACTAATGGATTCTCAAATTACATTTGAGGTTTCAAAGCCAAAAACTAAAAAGGCTTTTATAGAACGCCCTAAAGGGGATGTAATGACTAAAGAACAAGCGGTTCTTGAATACTTATTAAAATACGGCTCTATCGATAAAAGAACCTGCGCAGAGAAATTCGGTCTTAAAAGATTGGACAATGTTATATGCGAGTTGAGAAAACAAGGTATGAACATTAAAAATGAAACAGTTGAACTTCATAATGAATTAGGAGAAAAAACAAAAGTCAACAATTATAGATTAGTAAATTCCGATGGAACAAATTAAAAACGTAACTTTACAGTCTGTAGATTACTTTAGTGAAGTATTATCCTCCAAAACCAACAAAGCCACAAAACACGAAATTCAGTATAAGATATTAAATTTCCTTTCTGAAAAAGGTAATCATATTTTTATTGATATTTACAATAAAACTTTTTCAGAGCAAAAATTTGAAGAAGCACTAACCACATTAAATATTTAAAAAAATGCAAAAAATACAGGTAGAAGTGACCAAGTTATATAAAATACTTCTTGATAGGAGTATGACACAAAAAGACTTACATAACTTGATTGGAGAGGCTAATAATGGTAAATCTGTTTCTATGTACATTTTAAATGAAATTGTAAATGGCAAAAGAAAAAATTACAATATCAACACCGCCATTCTGATTTGCAACGCACTTAACGTTCCAATTGACGACATAGTTGACTAATGGAAATAATAGACTTCATTAACGATTTAAGAAAAATGGGTAGCCAATATTACAATATTTGGCTTCCTATAATTGTGCGATTTCATAAAGAAGAAACTGTGGTTATTAGATTAAACGTACCTTTAGACGTACCTAAAACAACTTATTATAGAATCATAAGCTATGGTATTTCTGTTTTTCCAAAATATGTTAAATTGTATGTTTTAACCAAAAACCATAGTGGTTTAATTTTAAGCAAAAATGAGGCTAATTACCAACATTTTGTAGAAGAATATAAACAACCAAAAGAAGCCGTAGTAATTCCACAAGAACAGGTAGTTTTAATTGCCGAGCCAATAGTTGAAAAGCCAAAAGCACCAAGAAAAAAATCAGATGAAAGTTCATATCCAAATGAAATTTACGAAACTATAATTGACTGCCTTAATCAATCTACAGGAAAAAACTACAAGCACAATTCAGCAATAAATCGAAAATTCATTACATCAAGACTTAATGACGGTTTTAATGTAGATGATTTTAGAAGAGTTATTGAAGTAAAAAGCATAAATTGGTTAGGTGGTAAAATGGAACAATTTTTAAGACCTGAAACCTTATTCTCTAACAAGTTTGAATCGTATCTAAACGAAAATGTAGTTTCAAGTGCGCCAAACTCTAATTTAAAAAACACTTATGACCAAGTTAATCTCGCAACAGAACTCTATAATAGTCAAGGATAACGTTGTTGTTGGTGCTTTGCCAAACACAAATTCAAATGATATTCTAATCTATAATAAAAAACAAACTGAAAGAAAACTAAAAGAAATCAGTAACTCTGATAAGTCAGAAATGACAGAAATAACTAAAACCATTGCTCAATGGGGTTATGCTTTAGGTATTACAGTTGTAGCGCAGGATTTGGTAACTCTAAATAATTTTGTTAGAGAGAATTTTCCAAATTTAAACATATTCGATTTAAAGGTTTGTGTTAAACTTGTTTCTATTGATTCCGATTTACTTGAAACAGATGCCGAGCATTATGGAAAGCTAACTATGATTTATGTTTCAAAAGTTCTGAAAGCGTATGAATCTTATAGAGGCAAAATATGTTTTGGAGTTAGAGAAAAGGTTTTAAAGTTAGAGCAAGAAAATAAGCCACCAATGTCTAATCAAGAACGTTTGAGTAATTTTAAAGAACTGCTTTCTAACGCAAAAATGACCGTAAATAATGGAGAGTTTTTTGAAGACTTGGGCGAAGTTGTTTACAACTTCATTCGGCACAATAAACTTATAAAAATCGACAAGGTTTTAATTGATAAAGCAATGGAGGGTGGAGAGGCTGAATTTAGAGCCTATGTTAGTGATTCAAAGCGTGGAAACCTAAAGAAAATGATTAATGACGTTTCGTTTACCGCTACAAAAAAAGAGGAAATGGTTAGACGTTATGCGAGGAGATATGTGGCGCAATTTTGGGTAGAAAATATGGATTTGGAAGCAATGTTAAAAAATTTAACCTATGAAATGCTTTTATATTAGAAATAATATTTATTTTTACAAACAATAATTATTATTATGGTCTGTAAAGGTAGTATATTAGATTTAGTTCCTGTAACCGATACGGTTATGCAGGTAGTGATTAGGGTAAAGAAGAGTGATTCTTATTTCCCTGTTGCTTTTACGGCTTATTTAGAAATCAAAGTTCTTATTCAGCAAATAAAGATTGAAAAAGGAGATACTGTTAAGATTGACTATTATATAAAATCTAAAAAATGGCAGGACAAATACTTCACAAGTGCGGTCATAGAAAAAATTAAAGTTATAGCTAAAAAATCCCCTCAATTAATTATCGATATGGAAACGGGTGAAATAATAGAGTAAGGTACGTTTATATATTAAGGTATTTACATTAACTTAACACCTTACAAATAAAAGAAAAAACAATGAATTTAGTACAAATACAAAAGAAGTTTAACACACAAGCCAAGTGCTTGAAATACCTAGAGAAATTGCGTTGGGGTAAAACCGTAACGTGTAGTTATTGTGACTCAAATAAAACAATTGATTCAAAAAACGAGGAAGGTCGCCATTATTGCTATAATTGTAAACGGTCATTTACAGTTTTTGTAGGAACTATATTTGAAGGAACAAGGTTGCAATTGCCTTTATGGTTTTTAACTATAGGGTTGATGTTGAATTCAAAAGGAGGTATTTCAGCTCAACAAATAAAAAGACAAGTAGGAATAACTTTAAAAACTTCTTGGTTAACCGCTATGAAAATAAGATGCGCAATGATTAGTAAAAATACTCAATTGAACGGTGTTTTAGAAATGGACGAAAGTTATTTTGGCAATTCAAAAACTAGGATAACCAAAGAAACTAAAGATAATACTCCTATCCTTGCTTCTGTTGTAGATAAAAGAGGACGTGGAACTAAAAAAGTTCCTGTAGTTGGTATTGTTGTAAGAGGCGGAGATGTAAAAACTAAAATAATCGAGAAATTAACTGCTAGAAATTTAAAAGCAATGCTTAACAGTTATGTTAAAACTGATGAATCTGTTTTGGTTACTGATGGTTTTAAGTCTTATGCAAAAATGGATGAAGAAATAGAACATATAACAGTTAAACATTCCGAGCGTTCAAGAAAATTAAATACTAATACGATTGAAGGTTATTGGAGTTTAATTAAAAACAGTATTAAGGGTAATTATAGGTCTTTAAGTAAAAAGTATTTACCGTTTTACCTTGTTCAATATGATTATATGTACAATAATAGAAAGGAAAGTAATTTGTTTGAAGAGTTTATAAAAGACGCTTTAACAAACGAAAATAATATGATTAATTATAAACCAACAAAAGATGTTAAAAAGATAGTTTATGGGTAAAAGTTAGAGATAGTTTACAAAAAAAATCCCCCTTACAGAAGGGGGAAAGCACAAACAGTTGCACAATGTTTAATTTTTGCATCTTGGGACAACTTTAAATACTATTACTGCTAAAAGTATAAATTGTATTCCAAATATTGCAACATCAGTCGGGATTATGATAATTACATCATCCTCCCTCTTTATTAACTTTTGCATAATTATATATTTAATAACTATGTGCGCACAAAGTTGGTGAAAAACAAATGTAGTAAACTATTTCTAACATACCTTTAAATAAAACAAATAAAATACCTTAATATATAAACGTACCTAGAGTAATTATAAAAACAAGAAACTTAAAATAAAAATTAGCAACAAAAAAAATGGAAATTTCAGGAAAAATCAAAGTCATAAACCCAACTAAAGAGGTTAGTGATAGTTTTAAAAAAAGAGAATTAGTTGTGACAACAAACGAGCAATATCCACAACATATTTTGATAGACTTTGTTCAAGACAAATGCTCTGTTCTTGATAGTTATAACGTTGGAGATAGCGTAACCGTTTCAATTAATGTTAGAGGAAAGGAATACACCAACAAAAACGGAGAAGTAAATTATTTTAACCAATTGAACGGTTGGAAAATCGAGAGAACAGGTTCAGCAGTACCACCCGAACAACAATAACGATGTCTAAAGAATTAGTTAGAGTTCAAGTTTCTTCCCCGATTGAAAGTCAAAATTCAATTGGGGTTTTGGTTAAGCTGTTGTTTGATGAGAACGGTAAAAATACTTCAAGTAGCGACTTACAATGGTTTCCAAGAAGTCTTTGCTCAATTGAAAAAATAGAGCCAAACGATAGAACTAAAGAAATGCCGTCATACTTTTTGACTGCTCCGAAATGGTTGATTGACAAAAAAATTATAAAATAAAATTATGGCTTTTTACATTGGAGATAGAATTGCTTGTGTAGATGCGTCTATGCTTCCCGAAGCAGTAGAAGAATTAAAAAGAACAGTTCCTAATTGGATAGTTCAAGACAAAGAATACACGATTAGAGGTTTTCAAGATAATGACGGTATTGCATTAGGCGTATTGCTTGAAGAAGTAACCAACCCGCTTATTTACATTCCATTGTTAGGTAGAGTTCAAGAACCTGCATTTGCAGATTGGAGATTCCGAAAACTTAAACCAAATGAAAGTATGGTAGAGGTAGTTTCTGAAGTTTTAGAAATGGTTTAACTTCTTGTAAATAAAAAAAAAATACTATATTTGTTTTTTTAAATTAAAAGTTATGGCAAACAAGAGTAAAAGTGATTACGATAAAATGAGCAATGATGAGTTAGTCGCTTATTTAGATGCTTTAAGCAAGGACAATTTCAACTCTTTTGTTGATGCTGACACAAAGGTTAGGTATTTCTTATATAAGTACGGAAAGCAGTTTGCTGACGCTGTTAAAGGGACTAATCTTTTTTATGCAGGAGTCGTTGCTCAATCAATAGGCGAAACGGGTTACGGAAGAAGTACACTTGCTACTCAAGCAAATAATTTTGCAGGAGTAAAATATAATTCAAACTTACATCCTGATTTTTATGAAACGCAAACTAAAGAAGTTAAAAACGGCAAATCGGTTACTGTTAGTGCTAAATTTGCAAAATTCCCAACTGCTTTGGACGGAATAAAAAATCACGTTGCTACATTGATGAAACCTGCTTATAGCAAAGCAAGGTCTGATGCAAAGTCCCCTGAAGAACAAATGAAAATGATAGTACAAGCAGGATATGCTACTTTAAGTCCGACTGCTTATGTTAATCAAATTAAGGGAAACATTAGAAGAATCCAAAACAAAATTCCAATCGGTAAAGTAGTTTAATAAAATAAAATCAATATGAAAAATAAGATATTAAAATATAGTCTAATTGGTGCGGGTTTATTGACTGTTTTCGCTTCTACCCTTTATTACATTCGACTAATGAAAATCAAGAAAATAAACGAAACTAACGCAAAACTACAAAATGTTTTGGTTATGATTAACAACGTTAAATAACAACAAAAATAACACCAATGAAACTTATTATCGGAATACCAACAATCAACAGAGCCGACCTTTTAAACGAAGCGTTGGCTAAATACTTTGAAGACTTTAAAGAAACGGAAATCTTTATAGTCGATAATGGAAATCAAGAGATAATTACTAGAGAAAAAAACTTTGTAATTTACAGACCTGAAAGTAATCTTAATGTTTCAGGGAGTTGGAATTTAATTATGGATTATGCTAAAAAAGTAAACGCAACTCACGTTCTAATGTTGAATGATGATGTTTACTTGGGCAAAACAGAATTGGAAATACAGACTATTTTAAGGCTTTGGAAAGATGTTCCTTTTTTTAATTCAGAAATGAATTGGTGTAGTTTTATAATTTCAATCAATGGATTTAATCAAGTAGGTAATTTTGACGAAACTTTATTTCCAAATTATTTTAATGATAATGACCTATTTTACCGTATGAAATTGTTAAATATGGATATGGTTTACACGGCTATTTTAAATCCTGCTGTGTATAGAAATAGTATGACAATAGCGAAAGACCCAACTCTAAATACAAGGTTTTTAGAATATCGTCAAAACTATATAAATAAATGGGGTGGATTACCTACTCAAGAAACATTTGGAACTCCTTTCAATCAGTAATTAATGGGATATTATTCGATAAAAGACAATGTAACTTGTATAATACCTTTTTATAACGAGGACAAGTTAAATTTGCGTAAGACAATTAGAATTGTTTCAGGGATAAAGCAGATTGAAAATATAATATTAGTTGATGACGGTTCTAAATCAAAAGAAACTTTTGACTTTTTAAAAAACACTTTTTCAGCTAAAAAAAATATAAAAATTTTGAGGTTGGCTAAAAATCACGGAAAGTCATTTGCTATTAAGTTTGGCTTGTCTGTTTCGTTTAGTGACAATATCATTTTATTAGATGCTGATTTGATTAACCTCGACAGATATGAAATTAGTTCTGCTTTAAATAAGTTTAAATTATTCGACTTGGATATGTTGATATTAAGTAGGGTTAATTCCTTGCCTTTTGTAAAATTCATTAGAGCAGATACTTTATTGTCGGGAGAAAGAATTATAAAAAAAAATCATTTAAAAAAAATATTAAATTCGGACGTTGACGGCTATCAGTTGGAGGTTGCTACAAATCAATATTTTATAAATAATAACTTACAGAATACTTGCTATTGGTCGCCAAGTTCTGCTGTAAATAACTATAAATTTAGAAAGATAAATTTTTTTAAAGGAATTTTTAAGGATTTTAAAATGTATGTAAATTTAATTAGTTACATTGGCTTGGGTAATTGTATAAAGCAATTTTCATCATTCTGTAAAGAAAACGTATAACAACAAAAAAACTATGGAAAAAGAAGATATTTACCACAAAAAGGTATGTGTTATTTTACACCTATACTACATTGATTTATGGGGCTACTTCCTACCTCAATTAAAGAGAATTGATACTGATATTGATTTGTATATCACTATTACTGATTGTCATTCAGGTTCATTTACAGATATTCACGATGCGGTTATGTCGGAGTTTCCACAAGCATACATTTATTCCTTGCCTAACAGAGGAATGGACGTAGCGACTTTCTTGTACGTTATGAATGAAATATTCTTGAGCAAGAGAACTTACGATGTAATGATTAAACTTCATAGCAAGAAAAGTTTGGCTCACGGATTTGAACTTGGGGAACGTTGGAGAAACCAATTAACAGATGCCTTGTTAGGTTCGCTTCCAAAATTACAAAACGGATATTTTGCTTGTGTAGGTTCTGATAAAGCTATGGTAGGTAGTTCCGCTTGGATTCAAACTCAAAAAGTAGCAGGTTATGAGCAACAGTTCTTTAATGAACAAATCACATTTACTGATTACGAATTTGTAGCGGGAACAATGTTTATGGCTAATTTCCATTTGATAATGGATTGGTTTGTTCTCGAAAGCATTTACGATAGGTTTTATAAAGAATTTCAAGACGGTTATATTGGGGATGGCTCAATAGCCCACCAACTTGAAAGGGTATTAGGGTGTTTAGTAAAAGTAAAAGGAAAATATATTTTAAAAGCATAAACTATGGAGTTAAAAGAATTAATTGATAGATACATAAATGAACAAAAGAATCATCAAGGGTGGGTAGATAGTTACCAAATAAAACTTGAAGCATTGTTCGATATGACACAACCAACTGCGGAGGAATTTTACGAAAACATAACTTCGGATAAATTTTATACTACCTCTTTAAAGAGCAAAAGATACGAATACATTTTAGGCGGGGATGGAAGAAGTTCTGCTTGGAGTGAGTGGAGAGATGGTATTGTTTTAACGGTTAAAGTTAGAAGCGAGTTTTATTTATCTAACGAACTTATTACCGCTCTAACTAATTATATAAAAGAAAAATTTAACGGACAGTACGACCATTTAGAAATGGAAAGTATTAGACTAACATCATTTAAGTAAAATGGCACAAGGGGTACATCAAATTACTGCTGATTTCGAGAAAGAATTAGCAAAATATACGGGCGCACCGTATGTTATTTGTGTAGATAATCAAAGCAACGGATTATTTTTGGCTTTGTATTATTGGATTCACGTTAAAAACAAAAATGCGCATATAGATTGGTTAGAGGGGACTTTTCAACCACCTTTAATAGATGTTCCTCAAAGAACATACCCGTCAGTTCCTTGCGAAGTTATTCACGCAGGAGCAGAGGTAAACTTTACTAAAGTAGAGGGCGAAACTATAAAAGGTGCTTATCAATTAACACCAAGTAACGTGTGGGATTCAGCATTACGCTTTACGGCTGATATGTATATTCCTAATTCAATGATGTGCATTTCTTTTACAGGGGCTTACAAGCACTTTAAGCTATCAAAAGGTGGCGCAATACTATTAGATGATTTAGATGCCTATAATTGGCTAAAAAAAGCCCGTTTTAGTGGAAGAAGCGAGTGTGGTTATCACGATGACGATTTTGACGACAATCCTGTTATTGGTTGGAACTTCTATATGATGCCTGAATTGGCTACTAGAGGGTTGTTGCTTATTAATCAATTTTATAATTCGGACGGAACTAAAAAGCACAACGAGGACTTGGAATTACCTTATCCTGATTTAAGTAAATTCAAGATATGGAAATAAACAAAAATCATCTAATTGTTTTTATTGCATTTAAGCATTTTGATATAGTAAAAAGCAGTCTTGATAGCATTATTGGTTATGAAAGTGCAGATGTATTTGTAGTTGAAAATAAATCAGAAAATTCTGTTGAATTAGAAAATTATTTCAGCACAAAAAATCTTGTAGGTTATATACAATTTGAAACAAACATTGCAAATAGCGCAGTAACAACTTTTATTAGAGATTTTTGGGATTTAATATGTAATTACGAATATGTTACAATAACTGATGGCGACCTTTTTATTGCGGATGTAAATGAAACTTTTAAAGAAGTAATTGACGCTTTTAAAAACCCTGAAATTATTGTTAGTAGTGTTGATTTGTGGCAAGGCAATAATTATCAAAACGATGTAAGATTAACTGAAAAAGAGTATTTAGAAGACGCTTCGATTAATCAAAGAGAATTTGGAAGCATTGAGGGTATAACAGGTGCTTTTTTAATAACGGTTCAGAACAAGCATTTAGAGGCTATTAGGGGTTATCTTTTTGTTGACAACTACTTGGCTAATAAAGTGAACGCTATGCAAGGAAAGTGGTTTAAAACTAATAAAAATATTGCTTATCATTTAACTTGGGATTTGTATTACGAGGGTAATGAATATTTTGAATTTAAAAAACAAGTTTTTGATAAAATATGGTTTATTGAAAAACATTCTAATTATAAAATAATAAAATATGGAAGAAACTAAAAAAAAGATTTTGTTATTTGGCGGTGGCAATCAAGTTCATTATACGATTGACATTATTGAAAAAGAAAATAAGTACGAAATTGTGGGAATAATTGATTCTGTACACCCAATAGGTACGGATAGATATGGCTACAAGGTTTTAGGGAGGCAAGACAATTTGATTAATATTGTTGATGAACATAAAATAGACGCAGGATTAATTACCATTGGAGATAATTGGTCAAGGTCAATAGTTTATAACGCAATAATAAAACAAATGCCGAGTTTTGAATTTGTCAACGCTATACACCCATCTGTGGTTATTGGTAAAAATGTTGAATTAGGATTTGGGGTTGTAATGATGGCAGGTGTTATTGTTAATCCATTGGCTAAAATAGGAAATTTTACTTTTTTTGCAACAGGTTGTCAAGTGGAACACGACTGTATTATTGAAGAATATGCAAGTGTGTCTGCGGGTTCTGTAATGGGTGGGTATGTTACAATAGGTAAGTTTTCAGCCATAACTTTAGGTGTTACAATATTAGACAGATTGAAAATAGGCGAAAATTCAGTAATAGGTTCAGGAAGTTTGGTATTAAAAGATATTCCTGATAATGTATTGGCTCACGGCAACCCAATAAATAAAGTTAGGGCAAGACAAGTTGGCGAGAAATTTTTAAAATAAAAATTATGTATAACGAATTAAAAGAAACAGGGATTTGTTTTTTAAGAAATCAGATTGATGACACTTTAATTGAAGAGTTAAGAAATGCGGTTAGTGTGTCATTTGTAAAGCACAGGGATATACAAATTTCGCTACATAATGAAATTAATTCAGATGGGGTTGCTTTGAATGTTTTTAATGACGATTTTGCTTATATAAAGTTATTAGAAAAATTAATGAAATTAGGTATTATTAAGGATTTAGAAAACAACTTTTTTGAAAGTAAATTTATCTTAAATTCCATTAGTGCATTAGACAATAAACCTAATAGTCCTAATTTTTCAGCAATAGTTCATAGAGATATTAAGTTCTTTTCAAAAGACTTGCCTATTATGTTGAACGCATTAGTTTTACTTGATGATTTTACTATTGAAAACGGTGCAACTATGTTGCTACCAAACTCTCATAAAGTAGAAGACAAGCCAATTGACGAATTGTTTAAAAGAGATTGTATTAGAGCAGTAGGTAAAAAAGGCGACATTCTTTTGTTTAATTCAAATATTTGGCATTGTTCAGCACCTAACAATACTAACGAAAGCCGTAGAGCAATACCTATGACATTTTCTAAATCTTGCATCAAACAAATGTTTGATTATACTAAAAGCATTGAAACAGAGTGTATGTATAATTTTTCAGATGAAATGAAGCAGTTATTGGGTTTTGATTCAAGAGTGCCGTCTTCGTTGTTCGAGTGGTACTTACCTGCCGACAAAAGATTTTATAAAAAAAATCAAGATTAATAACTAATTAAAATAATAAAAATGGGACACGAAATAGTAAAAAGCGAGTTACTTACAGCAGAAAAAATTCAGGAAATGAAGTTCACTAAAGAGAATTTCAATACTTTGCAGGAATTAAGTATTATGCAAACACAACAAATCTTAACTATTAATGAAAATTTAGAAGTTTTTCAAGAAACTAATAGACAACTTAAAAACGAAATCTTAAAGAAAGAATCGGTGGCAAGTTATGTAGATAAAATCATAAAATTAAGAAATATGAAAATAGAAATTCTAAATAAAAGATTAGAATATTTAGAATTCAGAAGAACTATTGAAGTAAGCGTAAATGATGTAAAAAACGCAGAATAAAAAACAAAAAATGATTATTCAGAAATTACAACATAAGGAAGTAAGACCTTGTAAAGACTATCAGTTAAGGGTTTTGTTTCTTGACCCTAAACCAATTTACGACAGAATACAAGTAAATCATTTTAAGAGAAATCAAAGCGTTCCTATTGGCGATATTTTTCCTATAAATGGTAATATTTGCGGTTGCGGTTGTGGTGCTGAAGTAACAGGAAGAAGAAGACGGTGGGCTACCGATAGTTGTAAATACTTTGCTCAAGCAGTTTGGGCTATTATAAATGGGCAATCAGAATTAATTTCAAGTTACTTACATTTGTATCACGGGGTTGTTGCGTGTGTTGAATGTGGGTTAACAGATGCCTGTACAGAGTACTCAAATGGACTGTGTGTAAACTCGATACATAAAGACCACATAATACCTGTTTTTAAAGGTGGAGGAGGTTGTTGGTTGTCCAACTATCAATATCTTTGCGATACTTGTCATAAACAAAAAACAAAAACTGATTTAAAAAAATAAAAAAAAATGGATTTAAAACCAACACAAAAATCATTAGATATGGTAGTTCAACTCGCCTCTAATGTAGCTACATTTCATCATCATTATCATATACTTTATGACATCGCAAGTACCTTTGGTGACAATAAAATAAACTATGTTGAAATTGGTGCTTATGCAGGTGGTAGTTCCTGCTTGATGTTACAAAGACTAAATACTACTGTTATCAGTATAGACTTGGGAGAACCTATACCTAAAGTTCAGGTTTTAGAGAATGTAATTAATTATAAAAATAATAATAATTATTATAAATATATACAAGGAAATTCTCAAATTATTGAAGCTAAAAACCAAGTAATTGAGGCTTTAAATAACTCAAGAGCAATAGGGTATAGTAACAAGATTGACTTACTGTTTATTGACGGCGACCATTCTTTAAACGGAGTACTTGCTGATTTTAATATGTATAGTGATTTAGTTTCAATTGGAGGTTATATAGTTTTTGACGACTATTACGACGATGTACACAGTCCTGATGTTAAAAAAGCATTAGACGAGATTATATTACCTAATCTTTTAGATTACGAGGTAATAGGTACTTTAGAGAATACCTTAGGTGCTTATCCAAGTGAACTTAAAGATGGGAACTGTTTTGTTATTAAAAGAATACAGTAATGACATTAGGGGTAACTATACACACATATCAAAGGGCAGACGGTCAAACGCCGTCATTGCTTTTACGGGCTATCCAAAGTGTTGCAAATCAGTCGTACCAAAACTTCAAAATATTTATAGTTGGTGACAAATATGAAAACAATTCAGAGTTTGAGGATATTATTAATGGCTTTGTAGAAATAGCTGATAAAACAGTTTATGAGAACTTGACTTTTGCTCACGAGAGAGATAAGTATTTGGGAGTAAACAATACTGCTCTTTGGAATTGCGGTGGCGCAAATGCAATAAATCACGCCAATAACTTAGCTAAAGCGCACGGTATTACAAAGGTTTGCCATTTAGACCACGATGACATTTGGTTGCCGAATCATTTGGAGGTTATCGCTAAAGCTATTGTAGAAAAAAACAACCCGCCTTTTATTCATACTTTAAGTCAGTATATTGGCAATCCTGTGTTTCCGCAAATGATATGTGACGGAAGTGTAATAGAACATTACCCGTCTTATTGCAATCTAATACACAGTTCAGTTTATTATGATTTAGAGCAACTTCATTTATCTTATAGAGATTTATGGCTTGAAGAAGGCAGGTACTTTCCAAGTGACGGAGATATGTGGGATAGAATAACAGAAAAATGCACATCTGAAAATCTTAAATGTTATGTAATCAGAGAGGTTACTTGCATACACGAAAACGAAAATTATTAAAAACAAAAAACTATGAAACTATATTTTGCAATTTACCTTTTAGGCTCTGTAATTTCGCTTATAATGACGCTGATTATTTTATCTTTAAGCAAGACTGCTTCAGATGAACTTATGGATTTAGCCAACGATAAGTTATCAGAAAGATTCAATCAATATGAGAGAATGAATTTTTTGAATCCGAATTTTTATTGTGCAATGAACTTTTTATTCTCTTGGTTTCAAGTAGCAATGTTTCTTTACTCTTTTTTACCGAGTAAGTTTTTTATAAAAATGTATTTTTATAAATTTAGTTCAGAAATATTTATTTGGATTTATATTAAATCAGGAAAGGTAGCGCACATATTAGTCGATAAGCATAATAATCTGATAAAAGATTACAACAAAAAACACGGAATTAAAAACGAATAAATAAAATATAACACGAAATGGAAAGAATGTTTACAGATACAGGTTTTGAGATAACTCAATTAGTTAAAGATGAAAAAACAAAATTTGTAGAAACTATAGAAGAGGCAAGAAGAATAACGGAAAGGGCAGGTTACTTTTACACCGTGCTTGACGTAAAAAAGAATATAATCGGGTTCGGAATACCCAAATAAAAATCAATAAAAAATGGAAAAAATGCACACGCTTGTTTATGGTTCATCTGACGATTTAATTGAAATCGAGGGTCAGGTAGAGGGGGAGTACAACAACTACACACTTGCTTCAAGAGGTATTTCTTTTGAATGTTCGGACGAAACCAAAGGAACAATTACCTATGACGGAGATTGGAAAATTATCGTTGAAAAAGAGGGTAGTTTGTTTCAGGAATTAAGACCAAACGTAGGAGATAGTGGGAAGCACAAAGATTTAGCTTTTAAATGCACTTCGTATAGCGATGTACTGATTTTGAAAGACGGAATTTTATGGGTAAAAATGAATGGGCGAAAAGTTTAAATGCCTATCTTTGTAATCAAGAAATTTTTAAATAACAACAAAAATGGAAACTACTTTCAGAAAAACAGAGGCTAAATTCAAGTTCTCTAAAGATTGGATAGACATAACCGACCAAACACAATCGGTTACTGTTGACCTAATTATCAATTACCACAATAAAAATTTTAGCGTTACTCCTAACAACCAAGTTGCAGGAAAATTTAGTTTCTGTCAAGGAGGTGCTAATTCTGCTATTATGTGGAATACAATATTAGAGGTAATTAAACAAGCAACTAATTTCGCTCAAAAAGAGTTGGAATTTCAATAACAACATTTTTTAATCACTAAAACAAAAATTATGAACGAAACAATTAAAACAGAACCGTCATTAGAGGTACTGCAAATCGCAGTAGTTTGTCATCAAGCGAATAAATCGTGGTGCGAAGTAAACGATGACCATACACAAAAAGATTGGCACGGAGCAGAGGATTGGCAACGTCAAAGTGCAATTATGGGAGTTGAGTTTAGACTTAACAATCCAAACGCAGGACACGATGCTCAACATAACGCTTGGTTAGAAGACAAGAAAAAAGACGGTTGGGTTTACGGCGAGATTAAAGATGCTGAATTAAAAACTCATCCGTGTATTGTTCCTTTTGAACAACTACCCGAATTTCAAAAGAAAAAAGACGCTCTTTTCTGCGCAATTGTTGATTCTTTAAAATAAAAAAAATGGCTACAAAACCACAAACAATTAAGAACTTATTGTTCTTCGGAGATTTTAACTGCACAACAGGATTCGGAAACGTTTCTAAAGAGTTGGTAGAAAATTGGGCTAAAGATAAAAGCCTTAAAATTGTCGTATTCGCAATTAACGACTACGGTAAAGAGCCTTATGACTATTTGCCTAATGTAAAAGTAATACCCGCTATGTCATCTGTTTTGGCTGACGAACCAAAAGATGATGTTTATTGTAGATTACAGTTTTTAAGGCTCTTGATGCACAATGACTTTGATGTAGTATTCTGTTTGAATGACATTGAAATATTCAATGAAATGGGCGAACATTTAAGAAATGTAAAAATTGAAAAAAAGAAGCAAAATAAACCTAGTTTTAAATCTATGGTTTACTTCCCTGTTGATAGTGAGCCAAGACCTGTGGACTTAAAGATATTAGACTTCTTTGACGAGGTAATTACTTACACGGAATATGCTAAAAAAGTTTTGACACCATTAACTACGCCGTCTAATGCAAAAAGAATTAAGGTAATACCTCACGGGTGTAACACCAAAGATTTTTATCCGCTTTCTGACGAAGAAAAATTAAAAGCAAAATTAGAAATTGTTGGAGAGGGTAAAGAGGAAACTTTCTTGTTTGGAACTGTTAATAGAAATTCAGCAAGAAAAGATTTAGGTAGTTTAATTTTAGGCTTCTCTACATTTAAGCGTAATTCAGGAGCAAATGCCGTGTTGTATCTACATTGTAATCCATTAGACCCATCAGGAATTAATATTTATAGATTATGTGAGCGTTTAGGGTTACAAATTGGGGTAGATGTGCTTTTGCCAAAAGAGCATAATGAGAATAAAGGTTGTGATAATTCAGATTTAAACAGAATATATAATGCCTTTGATTGTTTTATTACTACCACTACCGCAGAGGGTTGGGGCTTAACCGTTACGGAGGCAATGGCTACTAAAACATTAGTTGTTTGCCCTCAACATACTTCTTTGAGTGAGATTACAGATTTTGGAAATAATACAATTTCTTTTATGTTTAATCAAGCGAATGTTTATGTGAATGACTTTGAGAAAATACGTTTTACAACAAACCCACACGAGGTAACTAATTTACTTGGAATTGTTTATAATCTAAAACACGATGAAGAGGAAGTTCGTCAAGTTTCTCAAGAGAAAGTTGAACGTGCTTACGAAAAGGTAAAAGGCATGAAATGGGAGGTAATTGCCAAGCAGTTCAAGGAGAAAATAGACAAATTAGCAAAATAAAAAAAACCTGCGTTAATGGCAAGTAGGGGAACTCCGTGAAAAAGTGTACATAAAGTAGCGGAGTTTCAAAGGCTGAAATAACAAAAACCCAATTGCAACTACAAATACTAAAATCATTATGCAAAATATAGAAGAATTATCAGACTTTGGTCAAGCATTAAATTGGCTAAAATTAGGAAAAAAAGTATCAAGAAAAGGTTGGAATGGTTCAGGAATGTATGCTTATTACATACCTGCAAACTCATATCCTGCGATTACTGAAATTGCAAAAAAAGAATTTGGAGATAAGCTAGTGCCATATAGACCTTATTTAGCTTTAAAAACCGCTCAAAACGATGTAGCGACTTGGAATCCAAGCACGTCAGATTGTTTAGCGGAGGATTGGTTTGTTGTTGAATAATTAAAACTAAAATTATGGTAAATAAATTAAAAAGTTTAGAAGAGCATAATACTACAAGTTCAACTTTTTATCGGGGTATGATGGGGCAAAGCCCTGTCTATAATGGAATTGCCTGTCCTAAGTGCGGAGAAGAGTTACTTGACACGCAACCTAACGTAACTTTAAGTTCAATGCCTCCACAGAAAAACGTTGGTTGTTCAAGTGATAAATGTGATTATACAGGTTATAGAATTGCTTAATAAAAAACCTCAAGAAAAAGAATTAGAACATTGGAAAGCCCAAAGTTCTCAACAAATTAAAAAAAATAGCGTATGGAAACGAATAAAAAAGAAAAAGAAGAATATTTATCAACTAACTTAAATATTGAATTTTCTATTTGTTGTAAAAATTGCGGAGAAAAAAATTATGGTAAATATACAATAATTAAAAAAGCAAACATAAATGAAAACATTGATTTAATTCCTATTTTAGACATTTATAAAAAAGACCCCAAATAAGGCTTTTTGCTAATCAATTCTAATAATTTTATTTTTTCAGATTCATTTTTAACGGTTACAAAATAAAGAAAAATGTTGGTTGCTCAAGTGACAAATGTGATTATACGGGTTATAGAATTGCTTAATAAAATTAATCAAGAAACCGATTGCAAGGATAAGTGCTAAAATCATTATGGAAAATACTAAATTATCAAATTTATCAATTTCTGATTTGTACGCTATGAAACAATATTTACTATATTATAGGGACGAATACGAAGATGTTTCAAGTCATAAAGATTTCTGTGAAGTAAGAGATGATTTTTATTACATTATAGGACAAGTAGAAGATGAAATATTAAAAAAAATAAAAAATATTGATTTTGGAAAAGAAATAAATATTTGGAAAAAACAATAAATTTCACAAAAAATAATTAATCAAGAACCCGATTGCAAGGATAAGTGCTACAATTATTATGGAAAATCAAGTATCAAGAGGATTAACTTTTGGAGAAAAAGCCGTTGGATTAACTTTCAATCCATCAGGAGATGAAAAAGTAAATAAAGCAAAACGCTTAATGGCAGACTCTTTAGATTTGCTAAAAGAAGCGGAAGCAGAAAAAGCCAAATCAAGTGCAGGGAACAAAATTGCAAGTTGGGAAGCAAATGTTTTTAGAACAAACGCATTTAATAAAATCGTAGATGCTCAAATGTCTTTAGTCAAATATATTACTTGGAAAGACTAAAAAAAATAGTAATTTAAAATAATAAAAACCTATTGCAAGGTTAAGTGCTAAAAATATTATGAGCGCAACTAAAGAAAAATATGTGGAAGTAAGAAAAAAACAATCATCTCCTTACATTGTTTCCATTGCAAACGGAATGAAAAAACAAAGTTTATTCAGTAAGATTTCTTGTAAATTCTTAACTGCATTTTTATTTTTTATTCCTCCTTATTTTAAGAACCGTAAAAAAATATTAAAATACGATGGTTTACGATGTTATAATATGTCAAACGATGGCGAAAATAAAGGCATAGGTATGCTTACACCGTATGTTATTTGCGTTGAAAACAACACTTCAAAGCCAATACACAACGTAGAGTTGTTCGGCTCTAACGATATGTTGACAAGAGATGTATTCGACAATGACGGAAATTACGTTAGTCGTAATTTAAAGATAAGTTCAAGTATTCCCGAAATAAGTTACCAAGACATTCTTAAAGGAATGAGTTTTCAAAAGTTCAAAGTCGGTCTTACTTATTTTATGAGTGTTAACGACAAGCAACTTTTCCAACCATTAAAAATTGTTAAAAAAATGATTTATGGAGATTTGTATGAAAACATATTGGTAGTAACTAAAGACCCATATCAACAACAAACTAATGTTTTTGCTTTAAAATTTAATTATGAAATTGACGGACTTACTACTGTTGTGATTCCAACAATTAAGCCAAAAACAAAAGTTTCGTATTATTTCTATCCTGACCCTTTAGCTTTTACCGAAGTTAAAAAACAGAACTTTGCTTTTAGGTTCTTTAATAGTATTTCTGAATATTTCAAGAGAGAAGAAATCGTTAAAGGAATGAGTAAGCCTATTTGTATTCAAGTAACTAATAATACTAACGAAGTTAAAAAAGATGTTTCTTTGTTTGGTTCTTATTATAATATAAGAAAAAACGAAAACAAAGTGTTCAATCAATACAATGATTTGTTTACAGACGGGATTATAATAAGTTCTATAACGCCAAATATTTCTTACGCAGAAATGCTATATAATTTAATGTGCAATCCTATAAAAGTTGGATTGAATTACATTAGAGTTTCTGACGGTAATAAAAATCAAATATTTATGGATTTGAAAATTAAAACCGAAGATTCAAGTGGCAATATTGCGCAAAAAACAATCATAACATCTATTGACCCATATCAACAACAAAGTGATATAGTTGCTAATAAAGAAAAATTTTCGATTAACGGAAATACCGAATTGATAATTACTGAATTAAAGCCTAAAACATCTGTAACTTTTAATTTGTACCCTCAAGAAGAAGAATTTAAGAAATAATTTACTAAATTTGTCAGGTAGTTGCCACTCGACAAAAAGTAACTTAAAAATTTTATGCTCTTATAATGAAAAACGAGGTCGAGTGCGTTTGGATTTGTAAGGGCATTTTCTCTTATAAAAATATTATGGAAGAAGTTTGGAAAGATATTAAAGGTTTTGAGGGGTTATACAAGGTTTCTAACATTGGAAACGTAAAAAGATTAAAAGGTAAATATACTTTATCTGAAAGACTTATAGGTAGAAGTATTGATAGATATGGATATGTAAAAAGGGTTTTATCTAAAGACAGTAAAATTCATTGCTTTACAGAACATAGATTAGTTGCTATTGCTTTTATTGAAAACCCTGAAAATAAAGAAACTGTAAACCATAAAAACGGCATAAAAACAGACAATTTTGTCGATAATTTAGAATGGAATACTTTTTCAGAAAATAAAAAACACGCAATTAATACAGGTATAACTGATTTAAAGGGCGTTAAACACCCAAAATGCAAATTAACAGAGCAACAAGTTTTAGAAATTAGAGAAATAGGATTTAGTCAAACGAGAACTTCTTTATCAAAAAAATATGGAGTATGCAGAAATAGTGTTTTAGGAATAATAACGGGTAAATATTGGAATCACATATAATTAAAAAAAAGCCACTCTAAAATATAGGATGGCTTTTTTGTCCTTTATAAAGAAAAATTATTTCTTTACTGCTTTCCATACAAGAAAACCAACACCTAAAATTATTAATGTGTTGTGAACATTGTTTCCAAAAAGCCAATTTGGGCTTTTAATGTCTAGTACTCCCGTCATAATGTTTTGTTTTAATTATTAATAATAGACACAAATGTAATTAATTTTTTTTTATATTTACAAAATTTTAAATAAATTTGTAATATTACATAAATTTAATAAAAAAAAATACCGAAACGAATACTTCATTAAATTATCATTTATAATAAGATTTTGTTAATTCGTTTATTATTAATATATTTGCTACATAATATGTAACCTTATGAAAAACAGTAACATAGATTATTCCGACTACTATGCGGACGGAGGAAAGGTTGATAATTCAATCCCTTTAAAAATACGAAAACAAATTTACGATTCTGACGGCGAAAGAAGAATTGACCCCGAAGCAATTGAAGTTCTAACCAACTACGCAGAAAATCTTCCACAAACCAAAGACTTAAACACAAGTAAGTCAACAGGTAAATACTACCCTGAAAGAAAGAAACTACACGAAAAAATAATGGATTCATTCAAGAAAGACTTGATTTGTATTCAGAATGACGAGCCTATTGCTATACTTATGGGTGGTTCTCCTGCAAGTGGAAAGAGTACATTTTTGAGAAAATACGCTCCTTACTTGCTTAAAGAAGAAATTTTAAAAGTTGATGCAGATGAGATTAGAACAAAACTTCCTGAATATAAAGGTTGGAACGCTACTTCTACGCATCAAGAAACTAAAGATATTGTCAATACTCTTTTGAGTGATAGAACCATTGGTATTCCTTGTAAATACGATGTTATTTATGACGGAACTATGAATAGTTCCAAGAGTTATTATCCACTAATTGCTTTGCTAAAGAGTTTAGGATATAAAATCTTCATTGTTTACATAGACAAAGTTGACGAAGAAGTTATTAAAAAACGTGCTTTAGAAAGGTACAAGAAGAGTGGTCGATTTGTCCCTTTGGCGGTAATAGATGATTTCTTTACAAGGGGCAAAAGCGCACTTAACGAACTAAAAAGTAAAGCAGATGGCTATATGATTGTTGATGGTTCAGGCGGAGATTATAATGTAATTGAACGTGGAGGAATGAAGTTACCTAAACGCCGTGCTTACTCAAAATTGGGAGTTCCGATTGCGCAATTAGAAAAAGATGGTAAAATGGAAGAGGGCGGAGTTACCCAAAGCGGTACACCTGACTATTTAAAAATGTTTTTAGGCAAATAAAATATGAAAAAATTTGTAGATGTTTTATTAGAAAAATTAGAGCCAACAATTAAAGAATTAGTTGACAGGCAAAAGCCAAAATTTGAGGAGTTATTCAAAAAACCAATGGATAAGACTGACGAGGAAATGGCGAGGCTAAACCTAATTTACAAATTACTTTTTGCAATTGAAAGTTATACTTTGCCAACTGACAAGTTAGTTAAAATTAACAATATAGGTTCTGATAAGGGTTATTTGACTATAAATGTGGTTATCGATAGAGATGGTCAAGAGTACAATCTGTCAACGGAAGTTATTGGAGCAGGTGGTTACAATATTCAAGATTATCATTACAGGTATTTAACCAACACTAAACTGCCAAAAAAAGGAGGTCTTGAAGAATCTAAAAAAATCGATAAAAAAATCAAAAGCCTTACTAATATTCAAAAATTAGAAAAGGAAATCGAGGGTTTTAAAAATCGTATTGAAAAATTTAAAGAACTTATTCCGAAATATGAAAAATATTCCGATAATCAGGTTCTTGATGATATTCAAGAAAATAGAAAGAGAGAAGCCGAAAGAACAGGAAGACCAATTTATGAAACGCCAAGTTGGGAAGAAATTGTAAGGAGAGGTGCTGATGCAAACTATAATTATAGCGAAGAAGAATTTAATAGTTACAATCAAAAAAATATATCAGATAGCATAGACCGTTGGAGAGATTCTAATATTAGAATGAAAAAGGCATATTTGAAAGACAACGAAAAAACCTTAAAAAAATTGGAATCTAAATTACAGGTTTTGAAAGAGGGCGAGTTTGAGTTTGGTGGTATGACCGAAATTAGTACACCTGACTATTTAAAAATGTTTTTAGGAAAATAAATTATGGCAAAAGAATTTTGCAAATTTAAAAAAAACAGATATGGCTGTTAGAAATTTAGAATGTGATTTAGTTTCATTTATCAAAATGTATAATTATAATCTATCTTTTGCTAAAGTAAAAGTGGATAATGTTATTAGTAAGACTGTTTTTTATGAAATAATAAGAGGTTTAACATATAAAGAAATTTTACCAAAAGAAAATTTATTTTTTTTTGAAAAATATAAAAAACAAAAAAATCAATCTAACGCAGAAAAAAATGAAATATACAAAAGCAGTAAAAAAGTAAAAGATAATTCTTGTGGTATATATTTAATACAAAACACGACAAATGGAAAATGTTATGTAGGGAGTAGTAAAAACATTAGACAACGATTATTTTGGCATTATAATAATTTAGAAAATAAAAAACATCCAAATAGTAGATTGCAAAATTCATATAATAAATATGGTAAAAATCATTTTGTTTTTATTCCAATTTTAAATTGTACTGTAAACTACAACCATATTTTAGAACAATGGGTAAAGGATAGAAGTATTTTTAACTGCGTATATAATATAGCAAATGATTGTCAAAAACCAAGAACAGGTGTTGCTATTTCGCAAAGGCAAAAAGAACAAATATCACTCAAAAATAAAGGCAAAAAATGGAGTGTAGAACAAAAAGAAAATTTAAAGAAAAGATTAAATGAAATAAAATCAGTAAATCCAATAAATTTCAGAAACAACCGTATAAAAAATTTCAAATCTTTATCCTTAAAAGGTAGTCAAAATAGCAAGTCTAAATTAACAGAAACAGAAAGACTTGAAATTATTGATTTAATAAATAAAAAATATAGAAATAAAGATATAGTTTTAAAATACCCTAAAATAACTTCAGGATTAATAACTGAAATAAAATCGGGTAGAACTTGGAAACATTTACAAAGCCATATTAATATTATAACAGATAAATAAATTATCTACAAATAAATTTATGAAATTTAATATTGAAAAAAATGCAAAAATTTAAAATAGATTTTATTTCTACAAAATCAATAGATATAAAAATAAATAACGACTTATATAAAGTTCAATATCAAAGAGGAGAAAGAGGCGATACCGATAAAAACGTATGGTTTGCAAATGTAATTTCTAAAAATAACGAAGAAATAGAGGGTAGGTTATGTTTTGAGGATTTTATGGGTGCTTGGATTTACGGGTTTAGTCTAAAAGAGGTGGAGAATATAATATGGGATGTTTATAGAGATAACAACTTATATTTATTTATAGAAGATGATTACGGCAATGAAAAAGAAATTATTCATATTGAAGTTTCTGAAAAGTCAAAATTTGAAAACGGCGGAAGAACAATGTCACAAACACCTGCTCCAAAAAAAGACCAAGTTCAAGGTAGCGATGTAAACAAAAAAAGTTCTTCAAAGAATTTATCAAGCGCAAAATTGATTAAATTTGACGAAAAGACACTTGGGGCTATTAAAAATAAGGTTAAGGAGCATAATGCAGAACACCCTGATAAGAAAATAAACTTGTCAAGTGCCAAAGCAGTTGTTCGTAGAGGTATGGGGGCTTATTCAAGTTCTCACAGACCAACTATTTCAGGCGGAAAGCCAAATAGTAGAGTTGCTTGGGGGTTGGCAAGATTAAACGCCTTTACATACAAAATCGTAAACGGTAAAAGCAAGTCAGGAAAGTACAATCAAGATGATGATTTGATTGAGGAATTAGGTTATAAAGTTGCTGATTATAAAAACGGTGGAGAAATGAAAAAAGATATACGATGTATTAACTGCGGTTGGGAGTGGAACAAAAAAGATTCTGAATTATGGGATATGTATGTTTGTCATAAATGCGGATTCGATAATACTTCATTTTATGTTTCAGACCCAATTAATCAGTTATTGAAAGGTGGTAGATTAAATTCAGTTAAAGGGGTTTCTCCTGACTATTTAAAAATGTTTTTAGGAAAATAAGAATATGAAAAACGAGTTATTAGCACCTAACGGAAAACCAAGTAATCTAAACGCTACGCAGTACGAATTAGTTCGCAAACCCGTCTTTAAATCTTGGTTTGGAGATTGGGAGAACGACCCTGCTAATGCAAGTAAAGTTATTGATAGTAATGGAGAGCCTGAAATTTGTTATCACGGAACTTTTTCAGAAAACCTAAATGTTTTTAACGAAAGCAAAATAGGTCATAATACAGGAAACGAGGGTCATTACGGATATGGTTTTTATTTTTCATATTCAAAAGTCGAAGCGTCAACATATACTTATGCTACAAACCCTATTATCTTGGAGTGCTTTCTAAATATCAGAAATCCATTCTTGTCAAATAACATAGACCATTTGGAGAAATACGCCAAAGATTACGGCTATTACGAAGATAAAAAGCCTGTTGCGATAGATTCAGATTGGTTGTTGTCGGAACTAAAAAAACGTAAAGACCAAAAGCCGTATCTTCTATACAAAAGCATTAAGGAAAACGGGTATGAAAAGGGTTGGGCGTTATTTTTAAAAAAAAATAAGATTGATTGGGATAAAGAAACGTTTGATTATAACAGAATTTCTGATTGGTTTGAATACGATAGTAGTAAAGATGAATTTTCAAAAGAAAATGAATTTGAAAACGACAATAATGAAATACCTGAACATATTCTTGAAGACATATCGGAGCAGTTGAATGTTCCTGTTTCTAAAATAAAAACTATAAAGCAGTACACGGTTGGAAACTACCCAAGACTTCTTTATATGATGGATTTAGGCAATAGGTCAAGAAGTTTAACTGACGAAATAAAGCAAGACGGTTTTGATGGTATAATAGCGGGTAGTGAGATAGTTCTTTTTAAGTCTAATCAAATTAAACTTGCTGACGGAAAAAATACTACCTTTGATTCGAGTAGTGAAGATATTAGATTTGACGATGGCGGTCAAATAGAAAAAAAAGTGCCTGATTATTTAAAAATGTTTTTAGGAAAATAGAACTATGGAGCAAGTTGAAGTTTGGAAAGATATTAAAAATTACGAGGGTAATTATCAAGTTTCTGATTTAGGGAGGGTTAAATCTTTGGCAAGAATTGTAGAAAGCAGAAAAGGTATTTTTGGAAATAAAAAAGAGATTATTTTAAAGACATTCAAAAATGGAGATGGTTATATTAAGTATAAATTATGTATTAACGGAAAAGAAAAATCAGTAATAGCACATAGATTAGTCGCTAATGAGTTTTTAGAAAACCCCCTGAATAAACCTCAAGTTAATCATAAAAACGGCATTAAAGATGATAATAGAGTAGATAATTTAGAATGGGTAACAAGTTCTGAAAACGTAATACATTCTTTAGCTAACAATTTAAAAATACCTCAAAAAGGCTCTGAACACGGAATGTCAAAACTTACTGAAAAAGAAGTCTTAGAAATAAGAGCAATAGGAAGAACAAAAACATTAAAAGAAGTAGGTAATCTATACAATGTAGATATGTCCTTAATAAGTATGATTTTGCTAAATAAAATTTGGAATCACGTTTAAAATAATAATAATTTACAATGCAAAAAGGTAAAATAGAATTAACGCAAAAAGACGCAGAAAATACACCCGCAGGTGGAGTAGTTGTCGGCAAAAGAGATGGTCAAACTATGATTTATGACGACGCTTCTCTTGGAGGTTATTTCGTTGGAAAAATTCATAAAGAGGGCGGTATAAAAATGATTAACAAATCTACGGGACAGCCCTTAGAAGTTCAAGGCTCGGAGGTAATTATCACAGCACCAGCAGTTTACGACAAAACAAAGCGAAATTTTGAAGGCAAAATGATGACTAATCGTGAAATACTTTCAAAAATAAATTCAGACGGTGGTGGTGTATCATTTGCTGACGGCGGAGATATTCCTGCTAAAATCCACACGACTGATTGTGAATATAAATTTGGCGGTAAAGTTGTTAAAGATACTGATATTGCGCACTCATTAGGTATGAACTCTACTTTAAAAAAGGGTAAACAACAATTTTCTTCGGGAGGCGTAACTTATGATGTGGACGCAATCTACAATGCTATCAAAAAAGGTAAACTTCGTTTAAAAACAAAAGAAGTTGAAACTTTCCCTATGAAGTACCCTGTGTACGATAAAAACTACGCAGAAAATCATAAAATTGATTTCAGAAAACCAAATGGTATTACTGTTCGCACAGAAAGTGGCGAAGAAGTTTTGATTGACGGTAATCATAGAATGAATAATGCCTATCTAAAGGGAAGAAAAACTATGAAAACTTATTACATAGAAGACCCAAAGCAAATAGCAAGGTTTACTAAAAAGAACAAGTTTGAGTTAGGTGGGGAAAACATTATATCAAAAAATGAAAAGCAAGAAATAATTGATTCGGCAAATTCTATTTACGCAGAACCGTCTTATAAATTAAGTAGTGACGGTAGAAATGTTTTAAAAATAGACTCAAGAACTAATAAATTTAAAAATTATGATTCTTTTGAAAATTTCTTTAACGTAATACAAAATAATAAAAAACAATCAATAGCAAGTGAAAACTCTAAAGAGGTATTTGACTATTTAGATAAAAATGGGGCGGAACTTTATAACAAGTCAATTTACGGTAGTAGATACTATACTTATAAAGGAAAAGATATTAGGGTTTCAAATCATTTTAATCAAAGCGAATTAACTGATGAGTATGGTATTAAAAAACATAAAGAAATAGAAAGTTTTTTTAGTAACGAAAAAGACGGTTGGAAAAAAATGATTAAAGAAATAGAAAATTTTGTTGATGGAAAAACGTTTGAGTTAGGTGGGGAAAATAATGAATTTCAAAAAATAATTAAAGAAAAGTTCTTTCAGGGTTATGGTAAAATAAAACATTTTGAATTAAACTCTAGCGGTGGAAGTTGGAAATATATTAATAATCCAAGCGTAACGAGAAGCCAAAGAGATAAAATGCCTATTTATACAATTGAATCAAATCAAGATTTAAAAGACAAAGCGTTTCAAATTAAAAAAGATAATGAGTTAAGTCAACCTAAAGAGATTAGTATTTTACAATTTGCTGAAAAGTTTGCGAAAGATAATAATGGTAAAATTTATCATAAATCGAAAAGCGGAAGTGTTTATGTAAGAGTTAAAGACAAAGAGATTAGAATATCTGACCACAACATATTGGATAGAGATAGTATGAATCCTAAAAGCAGATATGATTTAGAGATTATACAAAGATACTTTGATGAAAAAACACCAAGCAATTTAGATTATTGGACAGAAGAATTTAAAAACGGCGGTCATTTATCAAGTGGTAAATCATTGAAGCAAATTGCAGAAATGCACAACGTTTCTTTGGCTCACATCAACGAACAACTCGCAAAAGGTTTAGAGGTAGAGAAAGAACACTTTGCTGATTTTAAAGAACGTACAAGAGTTGCTAAAGACCATTTAGTAGAAAACCCTAATTACTACACTATTCTTGAAAAAGCGGGTCTAAAAGATGGTGGACATTTAAAACCACATCACAAACAGGGGGAGGATTTAGTTGAAGACGCTAAAAGCGGAAACACCCCTGCAAGAGATTTGAATAACTATAATGACTTAATGGATGTTCAGGCTGACGGAGAAGTTGGTGGGGAAAGCGGTATAGATATGGACGGTGCTATGGTAACGGGAGATGCGGGTGCGGTTGATGCTTTTGCTAAAGGTGGACAATTAGACGATTGGTTTGAAAAGCCACATAATTTAAAAGGTATTTATTATAAAAGCCCATTTGCAGTTGAGGTAACTGATTTAGATTGTGCTAAAAATATAAAAAACAAACATAATCAAGTTGAAGTAATTAAATTGGTAAATCCAAGAGTTAAAATACCCGTAACTTATGTTTTGGTAATTAAAAATTGGTCAAGTGTAGATGAATTAAAAGAGATTCTAACTGAATGTAGTAATAATATGAGTTCCTATGGATTTACTTCTAACGAACAAATAGAGGCTTACGAAAGAATGTCTTTTGCTGATGGCGGAGAAGTAAATGATAATCTTTGGCAATCTGTAAAAGATAAATTTTCTGAAGTATTTTGGGAAGAAGATTACGGAGATGAAATTTATGCAAACGAAGTTAAGGCAGAAGAAAGGGTTTGGATTTTTGATAGATATTCTCCTTATATGGGAAGAGTTAGTTGGGAAGACGCTAAAAATATGTTTTTGAAAAGCCTAACTGATGAAGAAAAGAAAATTGTAAACATAGAGTACAATTTAAGAGAAGTAAGCGAAGCATTTGGTCTTATGTGGGAAAAGAAAATTCTCGTAAAAAGAAAAAAGAAAATAGAGGAAATAGATGACCTTTCTGAATTATTAGAAATGGTTAAATCAGGTAATTACGCTAACGGCGGAATAACTCCTTACGATGCTAATTCGGAGGGAGATTCTTTTGACGTTGTTGAAGATGAGTACGCAAAAGGCGGTGCTATTGCCATTAACCCTGAAAAAATACAACAAGCAAATGCTCTTTTAAGCAATTTGGGTATGAAGCCAATAAATAAGTTTGGAGAAAATGAAGATGAGGTTGGTATGGTGTACATAACAAGAACAAACGAACCTTATCAAACTATAATTACACCTGACGGCGTAACTGTTGAAATTTTGATGTTAAACCCAAATCCAACAATAAGAAAGTCCCAATTAGTTCAGCAAACTTTTATAAAAAATTGGAACGGAAAAGATAGGCTTATGTCAACTGTAAAAGATAAAAAAGGCATAAACACAACGGTTTATTCAGGAAAAATGCTTAATGATGTAGAGTTCAAACTTGACGAAAGTACTCCTGAATACTTATTGATTTCTGATACCAAAAACGTTACAGAGGAGGGTTTTAATAATCAATTTATAAACGCTAACGCAAAAATAAAACAAATTATAAAAAATAAATTAGACCTTATAATAGAGGCTCTAACCGTTGATTATAATTCGTTATTAGGGGCAACATCAAACCCTAATAAAATAACGGCTAACGCAATTCCAAAAATCGAAAAAGTCACTATAAAAGAAACAAAATATAATAGAGCGAGTGTTATTGGTAGAAATGCTTCAACTGTTTCGGAACTACAACAAATAGTTTCTGATTACATAGGAACAAGCCCGAAAGAAAATATTGATTGGATTAATTTTTATGTAAATGATAACACAAGAGGTAGTTACTATATAGATTTAAACAAGGGTAAGAAAAATACGGTCAAAAATGTAAACCCTGAAACGCTTAATTCTCTAAACTTTAAAAGAGTTATTGATGCTAATAAATACTTGTCTAAAAATTATGATTGGACTGACTTTTTTGAGGGTCAAAAACAAACCCCTACTTCAACATCAAGTAAAGAACTTGATTTAAGAGATACTAAAGTTTGGATTGGAGATGACGAAAGACTTTCAAAGGCAATTCAAGAAGCAGTATTTACTCTTGGGTGGACTTGGAGTGGCGATAAAACTGTAAAATATACTGATTCGGAATATTTGGTTTTTAATTCAATGAAGTTTATCGGAGTTAAAAAAGACGGTAGAAAAGGTTTTGATGCTTATATTGGTAAAGAAATAAACCCTCAAGATATTTTGTTGGCAAAGAAGCCTACTTCAATTCCTGTCGTACCAAAAACAGTAGGACCTAAAATTGTAGATGCTGTTAACGTTGAATTTGTATATCCTAATGGAAGAATT
>Ga0114959_10000314_pt1 | contig 45604 bp, 42 predicted proteins | sample C_130625_EF_Meta_FD_87317 | JGI IMG/M metagenome (GOLD analysis project Ga0114959, IMG submission 87317) | Freshwater microbial communities from Lake Croche, Canada to study carbon cycling - C_130625_EF_MetaG | ecosystem: Environmental > Aquatic > Freshwater > Lake | place: Lake Croche, Canada... | reverse complement strand
GTTTATATTCAGTGTTCATCATTACATGGGATGAGGCACATGGTTTTTCTAAAACAACAAAAACTGCAGACGGCTTATACTGTATTCTGATTAAGGTGAAAGATCATAGGTGGGAGCCATTGGTACAATTATTACCGGATTCAACACTAACACGATTCAACGAAGAGGATTTAGAGGTTATATTCCAAAAAATAGAAAAATCGGTTTCTCAAAAAGAGATCATCGGAGACTGGGATGAAAGTATTATTCATGAAACCATGATCGAATTTTCTGATGAAATTGGGACTGTTTTAGTTACAGAAGAACGACCAGTTGACATAATTGATCTTTCTCGAGAGGATATAGAAACGAAATTATTTGGTACATTACCTCCGGAAACATACCTGAAAAGAACGGTAAAAGCCTATGCTGAAAGCATAATTAATGTATTATATCCTACTCTTGAAAAGGATACTCATTACATACCGATTATTGATGGAAAAATCAAAAAGTCTATGGATGATACATATCTTGAAGAAAGATTCATTATTCGAAAAACAAAGGAAAGCTACCAAAATAGGCAAAGAAGGTTAGCCAAAGCAGGGGTTCCCTTTGAAAATAATAATGGACTCTCTAACTGGACAATCGATGACAAAGACACCGATGCATTATTAGATGATACTGTTCCTATTCGATGTCTAGGAAAGAGTATGAATTATGAGGGAGATGATATTTCGTTACAAGGTCTAGCCAGACCAGGAACTCCATTCGATACTGTATCACTCGACGAATACGTCAATACTATCAGTCAAATGGAAGAAGGTGATGACATCATTATTCGTTTTCAAGCTCCTTACTACAAAGAAGATGGCTCTCTTCAAGAAAATGAACTAAAAGGCCGGATATCGAATCTATATGACATGAACATTCAAATAGAATTGCCGTATTCACTTCGAGCTTATAATGATACACTTAGCACAAATATGCTGTTTTATAAGACCACAGAGAGGAATGATGTTTTAATATTTAGTATGAATTCGAATCCATGGAATCGAATAGGCGGTCCTTTACATATTTTAAGAGGAGAGCAACCTGTTCATAAATTATTCGAACTAGCCATTCCTTCTCGGATAGAAAGAATCTATTTCGGAGTATTAGACGAACGATTTAAATTTCTTCCGGCTCAACCAACTGAAAACGAACAGGAAGTTTTAAATCATTCTGATTGGTTTGAAAGAGGAGTCGGAGAATCTGCTAAATTGGATCGTCATAATCAACCGGTAAAGATGATAGATGATGATTTTAAAGAATTGTATCAATGGATACGTAAGAAGTATAACATAGATCCAGATCTACATCGATTATATGAGTTGGATTTGTTCAGAACACTATATAAGGTTGATCAAGTTCAATTATTGTATCTGCATCTTTATTCTGAGCAGATAAAGGCTTATAAAGAGAAATATCCCAATCTCAATGTAGACGAGTTGCGTCGTTCATTGGTTCGTCTAGAAAAAGAAAGGGAACAGGAGCAAAATGTCGCCAATGTAATATTGAACGTGAACGAATTAGATTTGAAACAAGAATATGAAAATATTGAGGCATTATCAAAAGATCAGGATAAACTTATCGTCGAATGGGAGGGTACATACGCAACATGCACTAACCATTATTCGTCTAAAATACGTTCGGAAAAACCTAAAACTGATCTGTATTATAGGCATCACTATCAATGGGTGAACATAGGTACTCTCGATTCTGAAAGACGCGTTTCTATAGAACGCCATTTGAACGCTATTCGTACGTTGTATATTGATTCGGCTGAAAAGCTACTCGAAAATAGGGATTATTTCCAGAAGCAAAAAGAGATCGAGACTTTGCATAGAATCATACCTATTTTAGAAGGAATTCGAAATGTACCTTCTTTAGAAAAACATTTATCTGAAGCGGAATTACCGAAAGAACTCGCTCCTGAACGATTCATTTATCATATACAGAAAGCAATCGATCCGCATATTCTTGAAATAGAGGAAGAATGGATATACGATATTGAAGATATATTGGATGGGTATAGTGATTGGATGCAAACGAAGATATCCGATGAGACATCCGATGTATCAACACAATTTCTTAATTCAATTTTATCAGGATTAAACATCCAAGGCCGAATCCCAGAAGATGATTCGCGTGCTATTATTGAGAATATTCCAGATATTATGAGTTTCATTGTCGATGGTATGTATCGACATAAAGAAAAGGAAAGGTCCAAATCTAAAGCGGCATTAGACGATAAAAAAGACAAGGCTCGTGGGTATAAGCAGAAATTAATGGATTTATATCCAGATACGAAAAAAAGAGAGGAGTTTGAGAATAAAACCATAATAACAATTATCGCCTCTTTTATATCAATTATAATACGCGTTTTACCAGAGTTAGAACTACCAGGGCCTTATAATCCAACTTCTTATTCCATTGTTGATTTACATACAATGATGGCGGCATTGCTTAATGCAACATATACAGACTTGATGAAAGATGCAAATTTAAGTAAAATGCTGGGAGATTTACACAAAATCATCTTATCAAGACGACCCATTTATCAAGCTAGAATCGATGCTACACCTGTAAAAGAAATGGTTCCTACTTCCAGCACGAACAAAAAGAACAATCGTTTTAGACCACCTCTTCGACCGGTTCAGGAGTTGTCACGTTTCAATGATGTGTCTGTTGAATTACAGTCGATATACGGTGAAGTTTCAAAACAAAAGCCGTTGAAACGATATGGAAATAGAATTACGGAATTAAACAGCTGTTGCTTGCGATCTATTCAAGAATCTGAGAGTTCGGTAGTTTCGAAAGAGGTCACTTCCATTCCAGCAGAGATACAAGTGAATACTAAGATGACAAGTGTGTTTCGAGATAGAAATGCGAATGAATCTATGTTTTTACCGGTATCAAGAAAGAAGGTGCATCATCTAAAATGGAAAGAGACATCAACAAAGATAGAGGCTCCTTTTGATATTATTTTAAATACAAACGCTCTACTTGATCAAGATCCTGTTTTTAAAACAAAGGATGCAAATGAAATTTCGATTGAACTGAAGGATCTGTTTACAGAGTTATGGGATATAACACGATCTTTATCAACTCCTGCAAACGATTTATACGATAAATTGGAGTCATATATTATTAAAGCAGATGTATCTGTAGAGCAGTATCCTTCTTTCATTCGAGCGATAGATAGTTTCTCAAAATATGACATTCGTCGAATAGTGGGTAGGTCTTGGTTTGGCAACATGCCACTTGCTGGTGCTAATAAAAGGTCTGCCGAATTTATTCTCGAGAACATAATTTCAATACCAACATTGATACCTATACATAATGATGAATCGGATATGTCTGATACAATTTACGTATATCATTATAGGAATTTGAAGACAATGTACTACCTTTTGTGGTCGTTGGTCGTAGATGATGTCAAAAAGAATATATACGAAGACGATACAAACTGGATCGCTGCTATTTCTTCTTCTGTTCGACAAGGAGTTAATCGCTTCAGAGTTGAAGAAAGAGTACAGATTGGAGAAGTGTTTTTATCTATGTGGACTCAATATATTGAGACAATTAATCGAGGAATGCTGTCTTATGTTGAATTGCGTCAAATTGCTGATACCAGTCGAGAACAGGAGAAACTCAAAAATATGATGTTGAAAAAGAATACGGCAGTAGAAGAACACACCGTCATTGATAGCTTGAAAGCTATGGGTCTCATACATTTGGTTAAAACAGAAACACCTACGGTAGATATTACTGATCCCGCAAATAGTATGCCACATGAAAACAGGGCGGATCAACAGTTGGATGCCGCAATAGATGTCACAGATATAGATAATATTAATCAAGACATAAACAGTGTTATCGATCCAGATTATGTCGGAGAAAATGATGACGATGATCAAGATGATTAGAAATAGAAAGTGTTTATGAACATGTGTATTCTTTATTAGGAGTTCCAACAATACCGAACATATCCTTGAAGTCCTTCATTTTTTTGCAATAAATTTCTTCTTCTTGTTGATGTGTTAAGTGCAATTCTGGCGTATCTTTGATTTGGTTTACGTCTTGATATGGAAGATAGGGGGAAGCATATACAGATACCGGTGTGTTTTTATTTTGGATGTTTAATTCCGGAATTAGTCCCCAAACTCTCAAAGAAACTAATGTGGGAGTTGTATTGTTTTTCAAGACGAATTCTGTTTCTACATGAAATCCGTATTGTCTACCTGATCTATATAAAATCCATTCTATGTCATAATATGTGTCTTCTGACGAATCTGTGTATTTACTTGTTTTACACATACGTACTCCTTCTTGAACAATAGGATACTCTGGGAATAATGCATTCATTTCTGCTGAAAGAAGTTGAATAGATTCGTCGTTCTTATTAGTTGATATCCACGAAGATGTATTGATTGTAGTTTTTTTCAATGACGATGCTTGTTTTTTGAATTCATCTAAAGACACTTCATATTGTTTATTTTTTGAATCGGTAATCTGTGCTTGTATATCTATGAGAGAGTCAAATAGAGGTGCATTGGGTAATGCCTCCATATCTACGAGTGTGTCTCTATCTGAAAATCCTTCTTCTTGTTGTTTGTTAGTATATAGGTACAATAACAGAATGGGTAGAGCTAGAATAAATAATATAACCAGTAAGATCATCGCGTTTATTCTCTAGGAGATTTTCCTTCAGAAAAAATCTCATCTATACAGTGGAGACTAGTTAGGGGAGTCTTCGGGGGGGTGGCAGGTAGGAAAAGCTTCAATAGCTCAGCCGGCAGAGCGTGACGCTGTTAACGTCAAGGTCACAGGTTCGATCCCTGTTTGAAGCGATATTTTTTATGAAGAAGCTGAACCATGAATTTCACCTTCAACTGTATAGTTTTGCCAAAGTTGGTCCGATAGTATGTTCTATTTTTGTTTTGATTTGGTCATACGATGGCATGGACTGAAGGTTTGATTGCAATTTATAATTCAACATGGAACCCATAGAATACAGTTTATCACCGTATAGGGAATACAGTTTATCACCGTATAGGGAATACAGTTTATCACCGTATAGGGAATACAGTTTATCACCGTATAGTGAATACAGTTTATCACCGTATAGGGAATACAGTTTATCACCGTATAGGGAATACCGTTTACCCTCTATAGTGTCTGTTTCATTTTTAACAGCTTCAGTATCAGGGAGGTGGTAATCCCGTGTTTCTTTACCATTTGTAAAAACATATTGAGGAGTCTCTTGTTGTTTGCAACAATCGACAGGACTAACATCTGGAGGACACCCCCAGCATAGTGCCTTCTCAGCTTCTTCATATTTTCTAAACCCACGTGGACGTACTCCGCGAGGCATTTGACATGTTCCCGACTGACATCCTCCAAGATCCTTTCCGTCGTAAAATGGACATTCTTCGTTTAGTTCACATGGTCTATCCCATACTTCGCATAAATGTCGATTCAGTATTTTTGGGTCAGTCGTACATTTAAATCTTGCATCATCTTCAGTTGTATCCCATTCATCCTGAACTACTTTCCAGTCTATACGATTGTCTTTGTAAATACCCATGCGATTTTGAGATTCGTCATATATGACATCTTTGTTAATCAATGTAAATTCATATGGAATAGGATAGGGCAAAGCTGTTCTTAATATAGCAGTCGATACATTATCGTTTATCGATACATTATCGTTTATCGATACAACGTATAGATATTCCGTCGAACTAAGAATACGATCACCTACCCTAAGTTGAACACCCCAGTCTGGATCAAAAGTATCTGTACGAATTTCAAATATATTTGGTTTTGCAATAAGAATACGCGTTCCATTTATTCTACTTTCATGTGATACAACAGCATAACGATCTGTTGTAGGTATTGTTGCAAATGTCTCGACAAGACCCTTGTTATATTCGTTCATATCTGTCAATGATTCGTCCATGAACGTAAAGTATTTCGTATATTCATTATTACGTGTAGGTTGATTTGCCGAGAAGAGTATATCTTGGATGACTTCCGTAGAAGCCGCGGAAAGCTTATTAAGAATGATGCAAGTATCTATGCATACTGCATTACCGGTTGTTCGAAGCGGTGGTTTAGCTACTTTAGGATTACGTGTATTTGTTTCAATCGTATGCATCGAAATATAAGCAAATGGAATGGACGCTTGAATGGTAGATGTACTTATTTTATCGTATTGTATCCATTTAAAGCCTGTTTTTAATAATAGGTCCCAAACTGGACTTTCATCATTAAGAAGACAAGCCACGATACTTCCAGCTGAAAGTTGAGAAATAGCTTCCTGGTAGGATTGTTGTTGTGTCCATTTGAACGTTTTCCAGTTATAATCGCATCCTTTGTATTTAGAATCAACTTCACATTCCTCGAGGAGTTGACAAGCTTCTAGTGTGCGTTCTCCCAGAACCTGTTCTTCTGGATAAACATATACTATATTGGATGATGGCGGTATATCATATACGGTATTGTAGCGGCTATCTACTTTGGTGAAGAAGAACATTTTTCTAGAACTTTTCATCATGCTAGCAATAGGCGATCGCTTTTCAGAAGGAATCATCCATATTCGTAAAGCATCTGTATATGAAAAATCAGATTTAGAATGAATCAGATATTCATTCTCGTCGACTAAGCTGAAAATCGACCGACGATAGACGAGTTCATCTAATTGCGAGTCCGTTTCATCCGATCTTTTTGAAATCGTTATTATTGGTCTTTGAACATAAGACACCGTGGGTCTAAGAGAAGTTGGACGCAAGTCTGAAAATGGTTCTTTATTACGATAAAATAACATGTAAATACATAACAATATGATAGTCATACACGCACAAATGAACCATATCATTTTTTATATGAGTGTAGATTAAATAGATTGGAAATGTATGGTAAACGAATAGTGTATAGCATAGTGTTTTATTTATTGGTCATGAGTGTATTAATTGTTGCTAAACCTGCTATTCTATTTGATAAAGAAGGAAATATACGATCTTATGGTGTACACGATGAGAGCACTGTATTTTCTTTAGGTGTTATAAGCATTGCTTTAGCTATTTTATGTTATTACCTTTTTGCTTTGATTGATTGTATATTTGGTTAAGCAGTATTCATCCCGTCGAAAAAACACAACAAAAATAAAAATAATGGACTAGTATAGATATAGATGGTTGATTATATGTCTTCCTTTTTGAAATATGTTCAATACGTAAAAGGAACAAGAAAGCCGCTGGTATTGTCAAGTCAATCAATGACATATCCTGAGTCAAAACAAACTGTGACACTTATTCCACCTGTATACTACAAAATGAAAGCATCAGAACTTCGAACTCCCACAGAATTATATGCTCTGCGAGAAGAAGTGCTGTGGAAACCGAGTGCTCCTACAAATACGGTGATAGATTCTTACAATAAGGAGTTAACTTCACTTCAAACTAAACTGAAACAAGATAGAGAACAAGATGACAAAACATACAAAGCCGTGATTTCAAAAGAGCAAGATATATATGACGAAAAGATGGCGTATACTATTTATATGGATTCACAGAATACCGCTCATGAAATACCCACATTAGAAAAAAGTAAACGAAACCAAGAAATCGTAAAGGTATTTAAGAACTTTTCACACAAAGATCATTCGCGTCGGTTGAAAATAAGACAGAAGATTGAATCCATGCCTTCCTTTTCAATTACAACTCCAGGTGAAGTACGAATATCAAATAAACAAAATGTGGGAAAGAAAGTAGATAAAAAGAAAGAACCGGAGACACCCCCAGAGACCGAAATAAACAAGACCCTTTATGTTGAAGAAGTGCCGCGTGCATCAGAAGAGATTAAACCGATCACTAACAAGGATCGTGCGAAGAAACAATGGGTCCGTGATATGTTATCAAATACTGGATTTAGTTTTAAAACAGCAGATGAATGTGCTATGAAACGACATTTGACTTCCCATTATCTAAGCAAAAATGACATTATACGTGTGCTTGATGCGAACCCAGATTACGCAGAAGCTCTTCCACCTTCTTATAAGACGGCTACCAAAGAACAGCTTTGTGGAATGCTATTTCACGATGCATAACCATCCAATAAAAAACATATAGCAAAAATAAAGATGTTAGATCGAATTCATGCCGGCTATTTTTTGGGTGCTTTTGCCGTTGGTATATTATATGTCTATTTGACATCTCCGGAACCGCGCATTGTGATGAAGTTTCCATCTCCTTATAACCAAGATGTCGTTTACAAGGATCAAAACGAAACGTGTTATAAATATCAGGCCGAATCATCGTCTTGTCCTCTTGACACGTCAATTATCAAAGCGCAACCAATTGTGGAAGACTTTCCTCGTACGGATAATGTTTCATAAAGATAAAGAGAATACACAATGGGCATTGCAGATATGCTCGATTCTACGGAAGGGTGGATTATGATATCTATCATACTTGGACTGGGATTGGCGGCAATGTTTAGACAAGTATGTAAAAAACCGAGTTGCATAGTTATTAAGGGTCCTCCACGAAGTGATACAGAAAAGTATGTCTACAAGATTCGCGATGAATGTTATAAATATACACCGTATGTTGTCCCATGCGACGGTCATGATGATGAGGTAGTTCCATTAGATGACGAGTCTAAGAGCGTTTAGAATCAATATTTTTTATTGTGCTATTATCCCAAATGAACAAATCAACACCGATTAATCAACTACCGAAGTCTATGCCGCCTACGAACGAGCCACCCAACGAAGACGACGATATCGCTATTCAAGAGGTACTGGCTGAAATCACTGCGCAAGAACGTCAAGCCATGGGACAGACTCCTCCGATGCCCCAACCTCAAGCGCAGTCCTTCCCCCCTCCTATGCCTCCTCCTCAACCCCAGCGCGTAGAACTGAAAGCAGCTGACACCCAATCGCAAACTCCTTCTCCTTATTATCAGATGCCGCAAATGACTCCTCAAATGGCGATGCAGATGCAGCAACTACAACAACAGAACTTGGCATCTGCATATGGGCTTTTACCGCAGCCACCCCAACCTGCTCTCATCAAAGATCCTTGGTATGAAAAGATTCTTGATTATCTTAAAAATCAATCTATTTTGTTTATTGTGGTCGCTGTTGTCGTCTTCTTAGTTCAGCAAAATTGCGTGCAGTCTCTGTTACAGCGTTATATCGAAAACCCTCTTTACTTGCAGGTTGGTATTGCTGTGTTGGTCGCTGTACTTGTACTCCTAGGGCAATTCGCGGTGGAACTCATCTAGTCCTCCATTTCTTCGTTGTCATTTTCATACTCTTCATCTAAATCCATATCTAGCTCTAATTCTTCATTGATCTCGTTTTTATCGGCATCTGATTCATCAGAGTGAGTCATCAGTTTTGCCGCAACATTGAGGCCTTCTAGTTCCTGAAGGAGGATTTTGAAATTGGCCGGAATCGCTACATTTACTGCAGAGTTGATCGAAACGCCGGGGGTAGAAAACGCCGTACCATCCCTCGGATTTGTGATTGCTTGATATCCGGTAGTTTCGTCAATAGGGAATGTGTAAACCTGGTCAAGACCGCGGGAGTTTCTGAGTCGGCCATCGGATTTTAACATCAGTGATTCTTGGGTAAATTGGGCAATTCCGTGTCCTAATAGTACGTTCATTTCCATTTCACCTATACGCAGACCACCACCTCGCGCACGACCTTTAATCGGCTGGAACGTGGCCATAGAGCGAGGGCCATCACTCGAACGATAATTGATTTTATCGGCAACCATGTGCTTCAACCTGCAGTAATATGTCGGTGCGATGTAGATATGCGTCGGTATTTGCTCTCCCGTTCTCCCATTATAAAGAATTTCATCTCCATGTCGGTTCATCCCCATTTCCTCTAATTTATCGTAGACGGCATCCATATTGACATTATCGAAAGCAGTTCCATCGAACATGGTACCTAGAGAGCACGCCGCCTTTGACAAGATACCTTCTAAGAATTGGCCCATAGACATACGGCTGGGGAAGCTATGTGGATTTACAATAATGTCTGGAACCAAACCATCCGCGGTGAAAGGCATGTCTTCGTGGGGAATGACCATACCACATACGCCCTTGATCGCATATCTCGACGCAACTTTATCACCCAGCTCAGGGAATCGCATTTTCCTGAACCGGATCTTGACTCTTTGTAGGTCGCTATTGTTTGGATCAGAAAAGCGGAAGACTTTGTCTACCATACCGTATATGGTTTTATCGGCTTTAACGGAAACATCTGTATACACGCGCTGTTCTCCTTCAAGATGACTATCTACCATCCCAACAAATGTATCACCATCGTGAATGTAGGTATTTTCGGTGGGAAGGCCATCACGATTATAATAGACAGGTTTTGTCGAATCCCAGTTCTTCACATCTACACCGAGCTGTTGAGGATCCGTGAATCGAACGACTCTTCCCGAATTGGAACGCTCTTCTTGATAAACCGCCGATTTATACACAGACGTATTGAACATGCCTCTCTCTATGGAACTACGATTGAGGATAACCGAGTCTTCGACGTTATATCCTGTATAAGTGGCAACTGCTACGATGAGATTCTCTCCGAAAGGAAGTGCTTCGGCATTGAAAGCTTGAGTGTAGCGCGTTTTGACGAGTGCAGATTGTGGATAATGCAAGATGTATGTAGCACGATCGATTCGATTATTGAAATTAGTCGCATAGACTCCAATCGCCTGTTTGATTTGCGCAGCACCGAAAACTGTACGAGGAGCGGGGATATGATGAGGGAACGGGATAGAAGCGCTATAGGCACTTAGAATCGTTGAAGGATGTATTTCACAATGCGTATATTTTTTCAACTTATCCCCCAGGTCTTCTGGGCGCATGGCGATTAAGCACATATCCGCTTCTTCTGCATCGATGTATTCGATGGCCTTTCCTAATAAAGATTCAAACGACCCCTCGCGTTCCTTTTTAGGCAGCGTATCAATCACCCTTACATTGTCTTTAACGATATAGAGAGGGCGAGAGAAACGGCCTTTTTCAGTACGCAGATGGAGTTCATTTTGCAAGAAATTCCACGTAAGGCCGGTGTATATATCAATATCGCCATTTCTCCGTGCTTCTAATAAAAACGTATAGAGTTCAAAGGGATCGCTAGTCATACCAAACCACACATCGTCAATCAACACCTTGGTGTCACTCTGTATCTGCAATTGGGAGAGTTTTCCGAGGACGACAACACCTTTTTCTAGCAATAAGCTCTCTAAAACTTCGGGGGAACTGCCAAGGGTTGTATATGTCAACATAGAAAAGTGTTTCAACAATCCGATATGAGATCCATCTGGAGATTCAATTGGACATATATAGCCCCAGATAGGAGCGCGCAATTTACGAGGCCCCGTGATTTTAAGGGTATCGTCCATAGGTGTAACCAGGCATCGCACATGAGATACATAACCCATGTACGATTTGCGATTGAGATCTTGAACCACTCCGAGTTTCCTAGAATCAGCTACCATGCGATTTCGTGTCAAGTTGACTCCCCATTGTCCTCGCAACATTTTATCAAAGCCAACACGAATAAACTCGTCTTTGAATATTTTAGTATAGTTATCGGAATTCACCATATTCAGAAGACCGAGTTTTTTCCAATTCCCTTCATCTCTGTTATAGAAGCGATCAAGCGTATCTCGGACGTGATTACGGAAATCGTTGTAGAAATCACGGAACAGATCAGCCATAGCAAATCCAGTTGTATCAACTCGTTTATACATGACATTATCTCGGTCTATCTCTGGTAAAAGACCTAGAGAAATGCGAATAATTTTGTTTATGATATGGCCTAACATAAGAGCTTTGTTTGCGAAATTCTGTCCGATATTGGGTAGAAACTCGTCTGTGACGATCATGCGTGCGATATTCGGGTCACTGTATTTGACAAAGTGTTTCAGATAGTCGAGAGCATCGACTTGGCTATAAATCCGGCGTTGTTGCGGGGAATTACCGGGGTCTATGACAGAATACCGCAATAGTTCGAGCAATGGTTTATTCAAGGGATCGTCCATATCTGGTACAATATGACGTATGATTTCTCGGTCACTCTCTACACCCAGTGCTCTGAACATGATAAACAATGGTATTTCAAACAGGGCTTGCGTTTTAGTCAATATTTGAGGACATGTCACGACAATTGCATTTTGTCGTTTTCCTTTAAGGTATTCTTTGGACAATATGCCGAATGTAATTGTTTTAGGGAAAAGAGTATTTTCTCTAGAGGTGCAACGGAGAAACCCACTCCAGCTGAAGTTACTTTGGTTAATAGTAGACTCATCCACTTTATTAAAGAAAATGCGATTCGTACTGATACGTTCTTGCGCTATCACGACTTTTTCTTTACCGTTCATGATAAAATACCCGCCTTGGTCGTAAGGACATTCTCCCAATTCTTGAAGAACTGAATCTGATTTTCCATATAAAGAACACATCTTAGAGCGGACCATAATAGGAAGCTGTCCGATCAATATATTTTTGAACTTTTTGGTGGTGACCTTGGGGGTCTTTTCGCTGAAATCGTGGTATTCGATGTCCACATCAACGTGAAGATCCATCATATATGGCAGGTCTTTGAGACGCGCCTCGTTGGGAAAGAGAGGTCGCGTGGATCCTTGGTCGTAGATAACGGGTTTCGAATAATAGATGCCTGTTCCATCTTTGCCGCCTATATAGGGTTTGATTTCATGAAGTCGGGTAACTTGATCTTCGGCAGTCTTCAAAACAGTCAGTTTGCTATTCAATACCCGTATGATGCTTGGTATTTTATTGAAAACCAGATCATGGTACGAGTCAAATTGATGGCGAGTTAAAAAAAAAGGAGTTTCGCGGAAGTATCTTTGAATGAGGGACCAATCAAATGAATCATCCATATTTGTATTCAATGAAGATTATAATGTACTTTTCTTTTAGGTCCTTTTCACTTGGGTGATTTTCGAGCACGTGCTTTAGACTTAGAAGGAGATTTGCGTTTGTGCTTGAGAGCGGGTGATTTACGTTTACCACCATACACCGTGAACTTTGAGGTATCTACACCGGTCAAAGGAACGTGCAATTCGCGGCTCATGCCCGACATGGACTTGACGTTGTTGAATTCGTTCAACATATTGTTTCCGCCACCACCAGAGTGAACAGGGAGCACATGTTCCATGGCTCCGAATGAATTATTGGTTACATTATTCCCAACTGCTGCAGAAGCTAAGGATCCACCATTCTGTTTTTTCTGCTGCTGATCTTTCTTCTTCTGCTGATCTTTCTTCTGTTGGTTATTCTTGCGACCACCTTTAGGTAAAACATTTTCTAATCTAGAAAAGTTGCTGTCTTTCAGACCTTTCGTCACTAATTCTGATATGATTGAGCCACCACTCAATTTTTGTAAACCAGGCACATCGGGTTTACTCATGGGGAATGCCATTTTACTTGATGCTTAGAAAAAGTTTGTCATCGCTTGAATCATCATAACAAAATGTAAATTAGCATGTTTTTTATCTTGATGGACATATGTGTCAAGCTGTTGAAGCATGTCTGTTTTGCTCTTTTCTTGAACCGAATCATAATTTTCTGTCTGGTCATTTTTAACTTTCCATGTTTCCACTTGAAGGAAAATATAAAATCGACGGATAATATCTACCGGACACAGATACAATACGGCAATATACCAGAACATACCAGATTGATCAAAATGTGAACGAAATATATCAAAATAAGGCTTGAATTCCGGTTCAATAGATACATTCGGATGTATCTTGCGGTTCATATAAGCGTTTTCGAAGGCATCAAAGTCACGATTGATGACGATGTTATGACGAGCGATAAAATGACAAAAGAAAAGAAACGGAGTTAAGCGCTTGGACATTAAAACAGGAAAAGATTATTACTATTCCAAATTAAACGTGTCGAACGACCTTTGTAGTAGGTACTCTTCATATGAGAGAGTAGGAACTACAGTCTCTATTTGTTTGGGCTGAAAAGCATCGTGATAGTCTGCCATGCATACATTGGCTTGATATGATGTCATGTCATCAGATGGCTCTAGAGGTGCGGGAGCTAGACTGAGAGAAGTCCATGGCTCGGGCGGGGTGTATAATTGAATCTGTGTTGAGTATTGAACTGCGGGTACACCTGTCTCAACAGAGTTATATTCCACGGTGGTTCTGTCAGAAGGCACCATCTCATCTCCATAGCCTTTCGACCAACTAGATGTCCATATGTTCGCGGGTGCTTGTTCTTCCCATAATCGGCTAAACATATCTTGTTTCAGTCTTTCTTCAGGAAATTCAGACATGCTCGGAAATTCATGTTCTTTTTCCAACTCTTCGAATGTACGTTGACCGACCCCTTCCAGCTGTCGAACTACATCTCGATAAGCCCGATGCAGTACTCGCATATCGCTAGCATTACCACCTTTGTCAGGATGAAAGAGAAGCGCCAAATTATAATAGGCATGTCGAGCTTCTTGTGGGCTACTGTGAATGGTGACACCTAACAAACCAAATGGATTTATATCGGTAACTTGTTCAAAACCAGACATGTAATATGACTTGTAATGACAAAGAAAAAGATGGTTTTAGACGCAATCTGTTAATCCAAGTCTAATACTGAACTTTTTTGTGAATGTATATACATCACGATTACATACATGTATTGATATAGGATATTGGTCAGCATAATGTTGATAGAAATTGGTAATAAATAAAAATAATTATACACCACTATATAGGCATACGTTTCTATTTGATTCGTAAATGTAGATAGGTGAAACAACGGTTCAGGTTCGGGTTCAAAGCCGTTTTTTTCAGCGGAGAATGCGCATATGTGTTTATATACATAATACATGAAAAGATCTTCCGCAGATAGAATAGTCTTGAACAGTGTCCATGATGTGCGTAGCGTTTCCATCTTTATTGTAAAAAACACAGATAAATTTTTGGTTATTTATCCGCATTTTTTTCTTTGGCATAGTCTTTGATAGATTTGACCAGTTCTTTGATACCGTCTTTGTCTTGATTGAGGATGGCCGGAAGGAAAGACGGAAATATTTTGTAGTTGTTCTCTTGATATACTGCATAAAAGCCGTAGGAGCCGTAATGCAGTTCGGGATCTTTCTTGGTTCCAAGATGCCGTGGGAGCGATATGAGTAGCTCTATGTCCGATTCTTGGATATCTTCTAGGGACATTTTTCGGGATTTCAAATATGGTTTCAAGTTGATGTATCGGGGCTTGGGTGTATCGGGAATTTCGATAACGGGTCCGAAACGAGCTATCCGTGCTTCATATGAAATCCCGTCGATGACATAAGTCTTTGACGCTGATTCGACTTCTATTTTTTCACCTCTTTTAGGAATCTCGACTTTGTTGTAGGCTTTCATAAATCGCGAAAACACCTCATCCAGCATATGAACATAGGTTAAATCACCTTCCGCTATTCTATCTAAGTTACGTTCCATAGTTGCAGTGTATTTAGTATCAACGATCATCGGAAAACTCGCCCTCAAAAATCCGTCTATGTCTTTTCCGGTGGCAGTAGGCACAATCTTGTTCTTTTCTTGGAACGAGGGTCGTTCTTCATGATTTGTTTTAATACCTGCACTCGGAGTCCAGACAATATGTTCGTAAGACATCGTATCTCCTTGGATGTTGCGGATTTCAACGTATTTCTCATAGAGCTTGGCTAAGATGGAGGCGTAAGTAGAGGGTCGTCCTATGCCTTCTTTTTCCATCGTCTTGACAAGCATAGACTCATTGTATCGAGCCGGTGGAACACTCCAGGTTTGAGGGGCCTGAATTTCGAGCAGCTTGATGGGACCATCTTTAACCGATTCGAGTTTTTGTTTCAGAATCTCTATATCAGCACATACTTTCATTTCTTTTCGGTCATTCTCCCTATCGTATATTTTTCTAAATCCATCAAACATGCAATGTCTCACATAACCCTTGAAAACGTATGGTAGACGATTCACTTGAATGTGAAAGGTCATATCCTGGAATATAGCTGGCTTCATTTGGGAAGCGACGGTACGTCTCCAAATGAGTTCATACAGCGATTGGTGATCCTTGTTAGCTCCAATATCTGTAGTACTGATATCTGTAGGACGAATCGCTTCGTGGGCTTCTTGTGACTTGACTGCTTGCTGGGGTTTTCCTTTCGAAGATATTTCTGTAGCTATGTAATCTTCTCCAAGATGTTCGACGATCCACATTTTCGTGCTATGAACGCAGTCCTCTGATAAATGATGTGAATCAGTTCGCATATAGGTAATATGGCCTTTCTCATACAATTCCTGGGCCACTTTCATGGATCGAGAGATAGACATTCCTAGCTGGCTATAGGCATCTTGTTGAAGGGAGCTGGTGGTATAGGGAAAATCGGGTTGGACAGTGTGTTTCATGAGTTTGGCTTCGATTATATGGCACGGTGTGGATTTCGTAAGCGACTTCAAGATGGTCAGGAGTTTCTTATCTGAATCAAAACGAGCCATTGAAGTCGCATCTGTCTCGTAAGCATGGGTGTCAAGAGTCATTTTCATGGGGCCTTCTCCGATTTCAAATGTTCCATGCATACTCCAATATGATTGGGATTCGAATCCTTCGATCTCCTCTTCTTTTGCTACTAAGAGATCGAGCACCGCGGATTGGACTCTTCCCGCTGACAAGACGATATCACTTTTATAAGTTTTCCATAAAAGGCGCGTCAACTGAAATCCGATAAGACGATCTAAGACGCGTCGTGCTTGTTGAGCATCGACCAACATCATATCCAGTTTTCGGGGATGTTTTAAGGCATGCTCTAGGGCTTTTTCCGTGATCTCGTTAAACGTAATTCGCTTTATTTTTGCGGGCATTTTCAGGACTTCTTGGATATGCCACGAAATAGCTTCTCCTTCTCTATCCAGATCGGTTGCCAACCAGATGGTAGTCGCTCTTTTGCTTTCTTGTACCAATTCCTTGACCCTTTTGTCTTTATCTGGAATGACAATATAATAGGGTTTGAATCCGTGTTCGACATCAATTCCCATATCTTCTTTTTCCAAATCACGAATATGACCATAGCTGGCTTTCACAATGAATTCTCCTAGACCAAGACGCTCATTTATTTTTTTCAGGTATTTTTGAATAATTTTTATTTTTGACGGGGACTCTACAATCAGAAGATTCATCTATTATACAATATGGTTTTTCTTTTGTAACTCGTCCATTTTTACAAAAGTACTTAAAAATAAACACCCCAGATAAAGTTGATGAATCGTGGATATCAATCTTTTCGACACATGGCAAAAGGTCTAAATCCTGTATTACGCCATCCTCGATTTTTAGATGGTATTAGTAACTGGCTAACTGAAATAGATAGATATATATGTTTACATATGAGATTATGTGATTACTATCCAAAAGGAAACATGGATGTAGCTGCATATGAAATGTTTATGGGTTTTCTGCACAAGTTTCCAGATCCTCTGATGACAACAGATATCCAAGTGTACGCGTTGACCGCTTATGTGTTATGTTTGAAATTCTGGGTTGATTTATCAGATGGTATGCAATTAAATACCGTTCTAGTAAAAATTATGAAAAATCAGGTTGATAAAAAGGACTTTATAAAGGCTGAATGGACCATGTTATGTGTATTGGATTTAAATATACGTGAACACACAGAAAAGATACTGGCTATTCCAGATAATGAGAGTTTTAGAGTTTAACTCGACGAAGAGATACTTTTTCTACTTTAGGACGATCTTCTAGAGTTTTATAAATCGTGTCGAGAGTCTGGGGTTCTCGACTGAATTGATTTGCGAACATTTCCTTGAGCTCTTTGTTCTTGAGAGGTGCCTTGACATAGCATGATTTATAACGAAGAATCCCGTCTTTTGTATTTAAATCTTCGATATTGTGTCGATGCATGAACTCGAGTATGCTCGCTGACAAAGTAGTCTGCATTTTTTTGCGTTCTCGTGCCGCTTGAGTGAGACGTTTAATCGCCGTATCCAGATCCCACCATACTTTTACTTTTTGTTTGAAATCTTCTAGAGCGGCTTGGTCGATGTGCTCTACGATAGCGGTAGATTCAAGAGGTTGTTCCATGACACGATTAACCAGATCGTGCGTAGCGTCCTTTTCAGCTTGTTGAGCTTGACGCTCCATAAACTGCCGTACTTGGTGATTCATGTCGATTATAACTGAATAGGGCTATCTCTTTAAGCCAATTTAGTAATGCAAATATGTTTGCGCCTTGAGACTTTAATGTCATTTTTATTAGCGAGTTCCAGGTACAGTTGCAGTTCCAGTTGTAGTTGCAGGCGCTTTAGACGGATCAATAACAGTCAAACTATTATGCGCAGATATTTCATTTACTTGTTCCGCAAATGTATTGAGGATATTTATTAAAAACTGATGTTGTATTTGTATATCTTCTTGGATGCTTTCGTAAAACTCACTTTGTTTGCTTTTGTTTTTCTGAACTACATTTGATAACAATATTAGTGTTTGTTTTGCTGATTCTCCTAACTGGAATTCTTTCACAACTTCTTCTAAGTTATATGTATTTTCGAATATAAAATTGACTAATTTATTTGTATGATTTATAATAGACTCGAATAAGTTTATTACATACATTGCCATTTTTTCAAGTTCTTGAACCGATATTTTATACGCCTCATATGAATGTGCATATTGAGTCATAAATCCCTGAGCTATACTAGGCGATTCTTTCCCTAATTTGATTATATTTTGTAGATTACCTGGATTCGTTTGAACCTGACTGCTTCCGAGTGATTCTTTTGTTGTGCTTTTACTTCCAAATAGATTACTAAACCAACCACCTCCTCTCTTTATCTTTGTTTTTTCAAATGCGATTGAGCTTGATTCTCTAACGAATGGTTTAGTTTGTGCAGATTGAATAGATGTATCTATAGTCGCCGATGTGTTAGGAGTTGCTGTTATTCTCGTTGCGCTATTAAGACTATCTAATCTTGTTGCTAATAGATCGGATGGCACACTTACACTTACACTTTCTTCGTTTTGTATTAAAGTAGCCGGGCGAATTAGATTATCAATATGTTCTTTTGGTATTCTTTTCAGTTGTGATAGAATTGATAATACAGCGATGAAGTATGCTCTTATGAAAATAGTTGCATAAACAACCATCTGATAACTAGCAAAATCTGCATGTACTGCAAACATCAAATTGATCGTCAATCTATTTTTCAACATGGTAACGTTTTGGACCCAAGGTTTGTTGTCTATACGCTTCATCCCTGTTTTTTCCAGGGATTTAAGGTATTTAGAATCTTTTAATTGTTTTGCGTCTTCTTCCAAGTTATCCAGTATTGCGACCAAATGATCACATACCCGCGTTATTTCTATGATATTTGTCTGGGTCTTATTAATCAATACATCGGCAGAAGTGGTCCCGAGTTTTTTGAGGAATACCTTGATATCGTTTCTAATATATGTTGCTATTTGACTTGGCTCTGCGTACGACATATATGTGTATCTATTTTATACATACTTTTTATCTTTGAAACAGGTATGTATATCTTTATATTTCGTCGAGACCTTCGAGTACATGATAATACCGCGTTTATTGAATGTTGCAAAGCGTCTCTAAAAGATGATATCCCGATCTTACCTTTGTTTATCTTTTCGAAAAAACAAATCGACCCTAGAAAAAACTCTTATTTCAGTCCGAGATGTGTCCGATTTATGTTGGATTCATTAGAAAGTTTGTCGCATGAATTATCGGGACATCTGCATTACGTAGAGTATGATAAATCTGATTTGAAGTTTATCAAGCAACAGATTCAAGGTGTATGGTGGAATAAAGACGTAACCCCTTTCGCAAGACGACGTGACGAAGAGCTCGAAACCTGGTGTACAAAAATGCATATACCGGTTCATACCTATGAAGATTATATGTTACAACCGGTTGATCTAGTGAAAACCATGACGGATACGGTATATCAAGTATATACACCTTTTTATCATGCTGCTCTAAGACACGAAGTTCGAAAACCGGTGGTCTGTACGATGAATAATATACGCTTTGCTAGATTTGATGGCAAAGAGCCGTCCATTGATTCGTATGCTCCACATTACCCTGAACAGCTCAAAGGAGGCCGAGAGAACGGGTTGCTAGTCTTAACTCGTATACGGCGCGGAACATTTAATGATTACGATACAGCTCGAGATGATCCAGGAGCTCAGAAAACCACGCGTCTTGCTGCGTATCTCAAATTCGGATGTGTCAGCATTCGAGAAGCATATGCATCTATGAAACATGCTGGTGCTGACGGAATCATACGAGAATTATATTGGAGAGAATTCTACTTCTATTTGACGTATCATCAACCTCGTTTGTTAGAGGGTCAGGTGGGGAAAGTGAACGAGTCATTCCGGGCAAGACTAGAGAACGTGCAGTGGAAGTACGCCGAAGATGAACCCGTGAAATGGCAAGCTTGGTGCGAGGGAAAGACCGGATATCCTATAGTCGATGCGGGAATGAGACAGTTGAAAGAAACCGGCTATATGCATAATCGCGCTAGAATGATCGTAGCAATGTTCTTAACTAAACACTTACATATTCACTGGCAAGAAGGAGAACGTTTCTTTGCAAAGAGTTTAATCGATTATGATCCTTGTCAAAATAACGGGGGCTGGCAATGGTCGGCCAGTACTGGGGTAGATACGCAGCCATACAGAATATTCAATCCATGGATTCAAACTACGCGATATGACCCAGATTGTATCTATGTGAAACAATGGGTTCCAGAACTGAGACCTGTAGCGGAATCAGATATTTTAAAATGGGATAAAGAATCTACTAGAAATAAGCATCGTGATATAGAATACCCTGCACCAATCGTAGAACATAAAGAAGCTGTAACAGAGGGAAAACGCTTATTACAAAAAAAATAAAAAATTGGAAAACTTTCTAACACACTCTTTTCACTGTTCTGTTACGATAAATGCCTCCCAAGAAAGCTGTTGTCTCTGCCTCTGTCCCTGCCTCTGCTGTTGCCGAGGTTCCTCCCTCTCGTGGGAAAGCTAAGGCTAAGGCTTCTGAAGACATTCCTGATGTTCCTACCCAAGAAGATCCAAAGCCTAAGCCCACTCCTCGTGGGAAGGCCAAGGCTAAGGCTTCTGAAGACATTCCTGATGTTCCTACCCAAGAAGATCAAGTAACTAAGCCTAAGCCCACTCCTCGTGGGAAAGCCAAGGCTAAGGTTTCTGAAGAGATGTCCGATGCTTCTGTCGAAGAAGCAAAGGAGCCTAAGAAGCCTCAAGCGAAAAAGAATCAGTCAGTCAGCAAGGAGCCAATCTGTTCTGAGTCATCAGATGAGACTACTCCTAAACGCGGACGCGGGCGACCCGCTAAAGCGAAATCTGACGACAGTCAAGTAGCTCCTTCTACTATCAAGAAGAAGGAGCCCAAGCCTCTCGAAATGAAGTTCTCAATTACAGCGTCAATGATTGACGAAAAAAAAGTTGTTGTCCTTACCAAACGAAAGCAGAGCTATGTAACTGATCACATCCCAACTTACGAAGAGATGGTCGACATTTACACAAACATTCTAAACAAACTTACACCTAAACCCAAGTTAAATCCTCTCGCTGGAGCAGCCACTACACAAGCAGCTAATAGTGATGAGGAGTGAAGCGGTTAGTATTCAATAGTCATTCTCAATGACTTGGTGTACTGTTTTCTTTTTTCTGCTGATAATCGTGGGATATTCAAAAATCGTTCTCGACACTGATCTAATGCATTAAGAATACGTGTTTCTATATTAGGCAGAGGCTTCCTAGAAAAGGCGTGATTAAACACATCTTGTGTCAGCGCAAAGTCACACATCATAGCCGCTTTCATCACGTAATATGCGAATACATGTGTGTCTTCTTTTAATGGGGTGCTGCCTGATAGAGAATACTTCTGGTATCTCATCACTTTCTTAGCTTGCTCGATACAAAAAGAAATCTGCAGCGACATCTTATCAGCCCAATCCTTTTCGGAACGACTATGCCATGCTGAGTAGATCCAGATAGCAATCAAGTCACATACCGCCTCCATGCTTCCTAGACGTGGCGTGATAATCCGGTATTTTTCGGTAATAATCCGGTCTAGATTCTGACAGGAAACGGGGTTCATTACCGCTGAGTCGATCTCCATAAAATGGATGAGTTCATGTATAAGCACTTTTTGAAATTCTTCGTGTCGATATATAACTATATGCTTATTTTGACCGAATTGCGTGTATCCGGTGTTGACTTCATCCACACCTAAAACGTCGTGGACTCCTTTCTGTTTTTTCTGCGGACATGTATACCATACTATGGCGATGGGTTCTTCAAACTGAAATAGCCGTCTCATCCCTTTCACGATTAGAAAGATTTGTGATATGTTTCCTTCATCAGATAAAGGTCCATGTATAGACACCCGTGTATTATCTTCACGGTATGTCTTGCAGCCTTGTGGCGTTATAGAATCTAAACAAGAATGAATCCATGACGGACTGAATCCAGAAGTCTCCATGGTTTGACAAGCTGTGTTTTCTACAACGATACGCGGCTGATAATTGATGGCTTCATGAAGTAACTTCCACGACATGTTATCTACTTAAAGGACATGATTTTTTGAATGTACTGTCGAATAAACGGATGAGAGAGTACGCCTTATGGATTATGGCATGGATATCTCTTTATCCTTTACATTACGGTATTAGTCATTTTCACTATACATACTGTCATAAACATATCTGGATGCATGTACTACTCGGAGACTCTCGGATGTGTGTAGGTCTTAGTGCAGCTAAACAAGCTCTCGTTACATTAGGAATAGGGACTATTAATACGATCCCTTTTCGGAAATGGTTAGCAACATGCTTCCAAATGCAATAAAAAGAATTGTGTGACATTTTACTGTTTACAGATGCATTTCCTGTAGTACCATCGGATAGCTATAGTCATTCGAGAGTTCGTAATTCATGACTGCCATCTTGAAACGCGCATATACGTAGCATTGCACGTGCGCGGCTGCACAACGAATTACCGAGGGTGACTTATTCACGATTCCGAGGTACTTCGCGAGCATATTTTCATTGACTAGAAGTCGCGTATTGGTCATCATTAGCTGATCTACCTTTTCGTCTTTGATTCGATTAAACTGGAACGAATTTTGTAGTTCTGAAAATATGCGACCGACTTCGGCCGTGCTATCTGGAGATGAACGGCTACACGAGTTTTTTACTTTTGCAATAACGGCCTCCATTTCTTGGTAAATTTTGTTAATAGCCGATGATGAAAGGATTGCATCCCTATCATTAACCGTCAATTGATAAATCATAGATGGCGATGAAATGCATTGTTGAGAATTTTTTTTAGACATTGTATCTCAATCACACGAATTGTCTATAAATAAATGAAAAGAAGGAAATCAATTTTTATTTACGCAAATCTTCTAAACGCCAGTACTCATTTTTTCCATTTGGCATCTGTCTCACAATGTTGAATGGCAATTTATTTTGTTCTAACTCTGCATGAGCCAGCTCCCGAATCGTATTGAACTCGGATTTATTTAAAAGAGATGGAGCTCCATTAACAAGTTGCTGCATGCGTAGATTAATAACACTCGTTTTTTCATATTTTGTGAGGAATGCAGGGGAGGTATTTGTAGACGGATCGTGATTTTTAATAAAGTCTTCGTAATCGACCGGCTTCTTTTTTTTACTTTCTCTTTCTTTTGTCTTGTCAACTTCAGTTTTTTGCATCGGTTGATTCTTGTCTGATTGAACGGGATCTGTTTTTTTATCAACTGTAGACATTCACGTCTTCTACTTTACATATAAGAAGAATAGGTTTCTTTTAAATCCTTTTTTAGGATGTTAGTCATTTTTCCAGAAGTGGTCACATTTGGTACACAAGTAAATATAATTCATCTCGACCGCATCGTACTTTGCGTAAATAACTTCGTTCTCCTCTCCTGTGTTTTTTGTGGGACAATCTTCATTCGGGCAGGGGATGTTATTCACGCGAGGAAATGTGGGATCTCGCTTGATGTCCGGTTTCATAAAGATCGTATGTCGTCCTGATTCGGTCATCGTGATTTTGCTGATTTGAATACTCGTCTGGGTGTCTTCGACATCTTTTTCATAATTGCAGTTTTTGCAACGATGTTTTATTTTTTTGATATCTCCACTTACAGATTGAGTGAAAAGCATGTTTCCGCAGATTGTACAGAATTCCATGGGTGTATCTTTCTTAATCTATTTACAATCTTTTAAATGGAAATCAGTTTTTTCCTCTTGGGAACTACTAGCGTTAACACACCTGCTTTTTTATTCTTATCGAATGATAAATGGACTCCCTTCAAGTTTATGTTATTCACTCGGAATCCTTGTCGAACCGCAAGCCCATGTGTGAAGATCTACGCCAGAAGTTGGGTATGTTACACGATCGATTTAAATATGTCGTCGACTTTGAGCCTGCCAAGTTGGAAGCCATGAATAACAATCAGCTAGTGAATTTTGAGCCGCTTCCCGAACCATCTGATTTTAATAAACTGATCAAATCCATGAGTCTGCGTTCAGTCTCTAATAACATGAAACACTTTACAGCATTGTCTGATATCGCGACCAAGCCGGCAAACGGTATTTATATGGTATTGGAAGACGATGTATGTTTCGGAGATATGGTCAAAAGCCAAATCGAAAAAGTTATCAAGGGGCTGTCTGCCATCGACAGTGATGTGGTTTTCCTGGGTTTTCCCGGGATAAAGAACGCCCCTGGATCATCTTTCATTCGTACGAACGAGATTTACAAGGTGATTCCTGGATGTGATTCGTATATCATTACCCCTGATGCTGCAAAGAAACTCGTATCGGCCTATCTCCCTCTGAAATTCGTCAATCATGCGCATCTTTCTTGGTTAATGGAGAAATTAGATCTGAAAGCATACATGTCAACACCTCATGTATTTGTAGAGGGATCCAAGCTCGGTATTTATACTAGCTCTTTGAATCCGAATAACAGCCTTATCTATAATCCATCTTATAAAGAGATGTTTGAAACCATTCACAAGAATGAAGTATTTACAGCGGAACAACAAGCTCAATTAGATAAGCTATGGAACGATAATCCGTTCAAGACACATCCTGATTTCTTGTACTTAAAGGGCTTATACATGTTGAAAAGCAATCAATATAAGAAAGCAAAGGATACATTCGAGGCTGTTTTCAATTTATATCAAAGCAACAACTGCATCCTAGGACGAGATTCCGTCTTCTTGAATAACTATATCGAAGTATGCAAACTATTCCAGTAATCTCAAAAAAACGGATATAGATATAAAGAAAAGTCTATAGGTCTAATAGAGAAATGATCATCCCTATACGATGTGTGACATGCGGTAAAGTGCTTGCGAATAAATGGACCACATATCAAAAGAAATTAGCGTCAAAAGATAAAGAAAACGAGTCACATGAAACGAAACCTGAATTCCTAGAACCAAGATATCAAAAAGACATATTAAGAGAAATCGGAGTAGAAAGAATGTGTTGCGTACGACATATGCTATCACACGTTGACTTGATAGATCGAATCTGAAAACGGCACATGTCTTACGTAATTCTTTTTCTTTTACCATCATAGATAAAGCAGACAGATGTCTGACTTGAATGATGCTACATCTAAAAACAAAACGAAAAAAAGAAAGAAGTCAAAGAACGAGGATGTATCTTCAGCGGAAAAGGAATGGACACGTTTCGGCACTCTCCTAGACACTGAAGCTGCAACGGGTATTGATACTACAAAAACATTGTATGATGAACTGATGGGAAAAGAAACGAGGGTGTTATCAACTATAGATCGATATATAGAGGATAAAGCAGCATCGGATCTACAGTCAAAGCGATTTATAAATACTCCTATTTCACAGATTCCTGTAACTCTATTTCGAACATTAGGAGATCTTCTTACAGATGCGTCGAAAGCCAAGACGAAAAAGGAAGTAAATCAATTATTTTCTCCGACGCGATTGATCTATCTAGGTATATTACTCATAATAATTGCTGTATTTATATTGTTCATGTAAAACAGATGTGGCAAGTAATCCCGCCGATCGTATTAGGGTTATGCTATGCGTTTTTTATATATAAAACACAGACCCAAGATAGTGCAGCTTCCGGATCAGGAGACACGCAAACCTATTTGATTCATATACTTATATTTGCCATCATTTTGGGTATGTTGTATTTATATGATGTGCCTAATTTAATCGAGGACACAAACAATAAGACGATTAAAGCTCGTAGTGACTTTATTAAGAAAATAACAACAAATATGCGATGGCATTTAGATACAGATCAATATGCGTTATATCCGACAACATGGATCCAAGACAAGCCAGTCAAATTTATTTTCTTGGATAAAGATCCTGCTCTCGTTGATTTCTTACGAGAAATGTATTTTATCAAAAACTGGAATTCTGTTGGATATAATAACATAGTTGTTTTGTTAGAGCGTTTTTTACAGATATACTATCGTCTATTGAAACACGAAGACGAGATTGAGACTACACAAATGATGCCTATTCTCAAAGATATACGACGTGAAATTCAAAATATATTCGAAGAGTTCATATTTGCGATACCACTCATATTAAAAGAACCCAAATACAAATACTTGAATCCTACATCCAAATATCTAGAAAAAAGAAAGATATTCTTGAATACGTTTCTCTTTAAGAAGATGCGTGTGTTAACCCGCATGCATTTTAATACAAATTCGTCTTATACGATTGAAGACATTGCTCTTCCTCCTTGGCCTTCAAATGACATGTCGGATATTCATAGAATGTATTAATTTTTGTTGTTATTATCATTCATACAACATGGCATATAGTTGGAGGGTTTAGGTGCGTCGTCTTCGGATACGGTAACACATAATATAGAATTAGACTCGGAATATCTATTGACTCCAGGTGTCTGCAAGTAATTGTTCCCCATTCTGGTATGTCCAGCGTATTGATAAAGAGCTTCTTTAGGAGGATTTGCGGAGCGGAGATTTACATGTGTCATATAAGCGGTATCTGCTGTAACCGGCACATTACCCCATGGGCAATTGGGGTCGAATGGTTTACCCGTGTAAAGCCCGCCGTTCAGTTTAGGAGCTGGAGGGGGAATATATCCATAAGATTCGAAGTTGTAATCGGCGTGTTGAAGAGCCGTTCCGCCAAAATATGCGCTTGGTCTATTCATTTTATTATACGTTAAGAAAGAAATGGAAACAGATCACAAATCAGAAACAAACACGAGTGCAACTGCACCCGATATGACAACGGCTGAAATTGAACGCATTACGACTGAAATTGTGTTGTCTAGATTATCCCCTGGAGAAAGACAATCGCATTTTGGATTTATGTATTCTGATTTTAAGACCAGGTATCCGGGGCTTTTTGAAATGTGTTGTAAAATGCGAACATCGCAAGATATTGCGAATTTGAAGTTCATGCTAAACCGAAAAAAAGAAATGGAGGGAGGTATGTCTCAATACGATGCGTCCGTCAAGGTGGGAACTCTCCTCTACAGTCAGTACGTTAAGCCCAAGGAAAAAAACATGAAATAGACAATGCTACAAGACAAAATCCTTGTATGGAATATCATATTGTTTGCACCAGTCTCGACAAAGGTGGTATTGCGTAAAGAGGACTTCATCCAAAAACTCCTTTTGTTTTTTATGATATAGTAAATCAATATAGGATATCGTTTTACATATATAAAAAATTTGCCTGTAGCAAAAATGCGTGTTAAATTGGATTAAATGTATTAGAAAATCAGTTGATATCGGGATCTGCATGACATGTGTGTTTAGTTCTACGGCGTTTCTGAAAGATTGCAACCATTCTGGTTGTGACGTTTTTTTGCCGATACATACAATGTACTTTTCAGAATTAGCGGGTCTACTGGAATAGGGTTTTACAAAATGCAATTCTTCGAATGATAATTGAAAAAGATATAATAATCGAATCGTATTTTCCGTAAAACAGTCAAAGAGTTTGATGATGGCGGATCCACCTTGTTTACATAGTCGGAGTGCGGTGTACATTTCGGCGGCGACTAGGCGATACATCATCGTTTCTTGTTCGTTGTATTGGCCTTGAATATCAAATCCACCATCTCCAGTAACAAGATGGCATGAGTTTTCTCCGATGCTGGAAACAAATAAATCTATGTTATGAATATTGTATAAATCACCGGTTTTATCTACTCCAGTGTGGATATGAAAACGGTCTTTCGTTTTGTTACGTCCTAATTTCCACTGCGGAACTACACGATCTGGTGACATAAGAGTCATCCCATGTACATTTACGTGCCCTGAAGGTTGATATCGCTGCATCCAATCCAGCACACATTCTACAAACCCTCCTGGTCCTTCGGCCACATGAGCCGTAGTCACATGATCGCCCAATAAATCAAACTCTTTAATCATCTCCCATAACTTGAAATAGCTCCTACTGGGAGGAGATACTTTGGCTATATATGGATATTTAGATAACGAAGAGAAGATGAATTCATAATCATTTGAATATTTCTTAACTTGATCCCAACAATTACTTTTCATAAAGAAATTGGATATCAAATTTTTATAATGAACTACACAATTACCTAGTTCTGAATTATAGGCAAATAATTCTTGCCGGAATGATTCCAGTTCACTCATTCCTACACTGAAACTCTAATATCAACATCTCTTTATATGCTTATACTATGAGGAATAGTATTTTTACAAAAAAGAAATGATATCCCAAATTACGTTTTCATTCTAAAGATAAACCATCTGTTTAAGAAGCTATATTCTTTGGCAATAGACGACATTTGTATCGATTCATCATAGAGTTCTGAAAACAGACCCGTGCTACTATCTCCGGTTAATCCTAGATCCAAACACTCATCGTGAGTCAATGGATGCATGTCCGCGTGATCTCGGAGCATATCGACAAGATAGGTGTAGTCTACGAGATACTCGTCGTATTCTTGGCCAATTCTCGATATGAAATTACCGATACGTTTTCCAACTGTCGCTGCTGGATTCGTTGTATCGTACTCATCGTATTTCTTAGTGATGCGCCACTGGATTTTTCCGTCATCGACTCCTTCTACATATTCTCCCTTGGAGACCTGAGACAGTTTTTGGTTGACCATAAACCCGTCAAAGCATGTGCCAATGAAATATCCACCAGGACGTAAGATAGACTTGATGTTTTCACACAGGTTCTGTAGAGTTCGAGCATCTTTGAAGAAGTAATGGATCGCAAATTGACAGCTAACTACATCAACCGCTTGTCGAGCCGCTTTATAGAAAGGACGTATCGATGCTTCCTTGATGCTTTTTTCTGAAAGACGAGATCCAAATATGACTTGTGCGAGGTATTCATTCTGTCCTTTCAAAGACGAGATATAATCAGGAGTCCATAGTTCACCCGCATCCATGACGCAGAACAGCATTCGATGCATATCTTTCTGGAACATCCCACGACGTAAAGCCTCCTGATATCGTGCATAGGCTCCCTTGTTGTCTTTGGTATTAATTAATAGGTTGTCCGAGCTGACATCCACGCCGATAATCATTTTGAAGCCTGCCTTGACCCATTTATCCATGTCTCCGGCCTGACCTACACCAATATCAAAGAGTTTTGTTGCTTTTCCCCTGAATCGTTCAAGTAGATGTTTACGCTTGATCACGTTATTGTGGAATTCCAACATAGCTTTCAATTTAGATTCAGACCGTCTTTCTGCTACATTCTGATAATACAAATCATCTATGGTACCTGACTCAATTTTCTCCAGACCAGAGATCATGTCTTGAGTGATTGGATTTAAGATACTGTTTAAAACAGCTGAAACATTCTTACTGGAATTCGGAGTTAATTTTTCACTTCGTATGATCTTAGGAATCCATCTCAGTTTCTCATTAGCGATGGTGGTGTCATATCGAAATTCTACAATGCTATTTTCGTCAATCGTTTCACGTGTCTTTGTAGTAATAACTTTCCTGGTATCTGGGTCGACAGGCAAATAGGCAGTGGCAAACACGTCTTCGCTAACCATTTTATTCTTATTGATTCGGTTTTCTAAAATATCGATCGGATGGATGTCTTCTTGTGTAGCAATAACTAATAGAGATACCAATTTGAAATCTTCGGATCGTCCTTCGATGCTAAGAGTCGTAGATATATTCTGAAATTTAACGCGTAAATCCATCGTACTTTCAGAAGGAGGTTTCCATTTGAATTGAGAAAGAGTATCAATCGGTCCAGTAGGTGTAAATATAACACCATCAATATGATACATGAACTGATTTCGAGCATCTTTATCTAGAATGGATTTGGTCGACTTGAAGATAGGCTCTAGAAGGAAATCTTTTGTTCTCATGGTAAGACCGATATCCTGAAGTTTCGTATGATTTGCTAAAATCTGCTTAGCTATCGCCATTCGGCTACTCTCATCTCCTAGATGGGGAAGAGACTTGATGCTTTTACCGTTGTGGATATATGCATCAAATACTAGATACTCAAATAGTTGAACTCCCTTTCTACCTTCGGTGATAAGTTCACCATCTAACACGCAATTGGGAGTGTTGAATTGCATTCCCGTGTAAATCGGTTTAAGTTTTAGGCTACTCATAAGATATCCCCGACGACTCTCATCGATATATAATAGATATCGTAATCCATCGGCTTTCTCAGTCACTGAGTACCCTTCACAAATTGTGTGATTAGTAGATCCAGGAGGCAATGCATTAACCTTTTCTAGGGTAATGGGTTGGGGTGCTATTCGAGTGTACCTAAATATTTTTGTTAGATCGATGTTTTTCTCTCCTGAAACCAGTTTAGCATATCCGATTCGAATATCCTCTACTTCAGAATGCTTCATTAGCAGATGTGTATTAGTAACAGATCTGAGCACGTTTCCGAGTATAGAAAACGCTTCATGAACAGATTCATCGTAGAACGAAGCATGACGTTGTTTCTTTTTCGGAGTGTCCGTCTCACTTCCTGCACCGCCTTTTGTTTTCTCTTTTTTTACTTTTGATTTTACGTTCACTTTTGGTTTAGAGTCGTTTTCATCTGAACTCACTTCTTTAGATCCGGTATATTCTAATTCGATCTCGTAAGTATCGGCTACCTTGAAAAGTCCTGATTGAACAAGGGTACGAGCAGCAATGGACGGCGATTTGATGGTCGTTAAATCGAGCCGAAAAACGCCACGATGATAGGAATAACGTTTTTTGAAACGGAAATGTTTGAGTGTATTGGGGTTTTCTATTTGCTTAATGAATCGCTCAATTTTATCGGGATCCGATACAGGTTCTTCGTGTTTTATATCGAATTTAAGAGGATATTCCGTCAATTTTACCGGAGGCATATCTTCCACCCGTGTTTTGTAATCCACGTATTTATTTCCAGAGCTCATATCTGGAATTCTATTGGTCCTACAATAGTCCATGACAGCCTGAACACCACCACCTATATGAAGACGGTATCCAGACCAATCTGAATCATGTTCGATAGAAATAGTTAAAACTTGAGATTCTTCGACTTGTCCAAACTCAGGATTCGATCGGATATACGAGAACACACGCGAAAACCCTTCTTTAGTAATAACACGTGTGTCGACACGTGCTTCACATTCGTAATGAAGATTTTCATCGGCATGTTTCATAAATCCTTGAATGTTTTTGAAATCCTGAGGAGATATGTCCATTACGTTTACAGGAGACAAAATCAAAGAATAGTTTGCTGTTTCAAATTTTTGTAGGTTGCCAGCAGTTCTGCAATTAAGGTTTCTCTTGTTTTCTTTTTGCTTCCCGAGAGAATATCAATAGAATGACAAGAGGCAAGATTCTGTAGCTCTCCCAGCTTCAGACCTTTGAGTTTCAATGTAATCTTATATTTGTTCCTTTCCTTTAAATCCTTTTCGACATTAACGAGTGTCGTTTTAGTAAAAACTGGGGTGTTATTGATACGCTTAACATGATATACCGTCTTATCATTTGTCGCACCTAGTACTTCATAGCATATATCATATTCAATGACCCATGGTGTTTGTGGTAAGAATGTATCGATACACTCCTGTGTTGGCATAATAATATTGGATTCTGTCTCTTTTATTACAGGCATTTCTACTACATGCGTGATGGATTCAGCTTGTTTTTGAACAGATTGTGGATTTCGATTCATAGATGGATATGTTTCAACATGATTATATATCGATGTTGATTGCTCGAAAAAACTAGGCTTAATATCCGTAAATACTTTATTTGCTGTCAACGTGTCTAATACAGTTGTTAAAGTAATGCATTGTTGTCCTTTTGCACACCGTTCCATGTGTTTTTCTTTTTCTTTTATTATTCTTATTCACATAGGTGAATTGTCTTTAAGTAGGTTTTTTAAACTAAAAAATAGTTTTGTTTATGCAATGTATCTTGCTCTATAGATGTCTGCTTGCTCATATTTCCTTCATATACTCGTGCAAATCGTTTCTTCGCCACGGTAAATCTGTTCATAGCGCGACGTTGTTGTGAACGATCTACTCGGATGTTTTGACAAAATGTTTGTAAAATGATCTTATCTTCTTCACATAAGTTTATATTGAATCCACATGTCAGATCCTCTTCTTTGATAACTTCTTCATTTATTGGTTCGGTGGGTTTTGAACTTTCTGTATTCGTATTATTGGTTTCTGTATCATTAACATTATCATCTACTAAAACATGAGCCATTCTAGCCTTTCTTTCCTTAAGGCTCTCAATAAATGCTTCGATATCTTCGATGACATCGATATTCAGATTCTTCATATTAATAAAAATTCCGTTTACATTACTCGAAAAAAATACATCATGACGATGTAGAATCTGAAACACCTCCTCTTGTTCCGATAATTCGAGTTTTCGAATTTGTTCTGCTAAATCACGTTTTGAAGAATCACTGTACTTGCTCATTTATTTAACGTTCGGTTTGTTTTAAAAGAAAAATGAATACGCGTCCGTTCTAGTATCTGCGTTTATTCCTCAATATCTAGATCTTCTTCCAGTTCTACATCATCATCAATTTCGTCGTCTATCTCTAAATCATCCGTATCAAGTACACGGGTGGGAGCATCGATATCATCTTCGTCTCCATCTCCTTCACCTTCAATCAGTGTTTCATCGTTCCGACGTGGAATATCCATATCGTCTTCTTCCTTTTCTTCATCGTCCTCTTCTATTTCCAATTCGATGTCATCATCGTCTGACTCAACGTCATTTTCATCTTCGTCCACAGCATTCATCTTTTCTGTTTTAAGAGTCTTGTCTGTGACTTTGACGATCTTTCCTACTATATTCAGTTTAGAGTCGTTTAGTTGATATTTCTTTCCAAGTATCTCGATATTCACCGTATCTCCTATTTTAATATGACCAAGATTGACATCAGAGCGAATCATAACTGTTTGTTTGGGAATCAGAATTTGTAGCACGTTTATAACTCCCATTACAGGATCCGTGTATCCACACATACACATAAGTGCAAATTGATTACTTGTCTTGACCTTCGCACTCACGATTGAATTGATTAACGGATTGCATACATCGGCTCGAAATCGAACATCAAATGTACTGTAACCTGCAAATGTGGCAACCTCCACAATTCCCATAGACACTCTCAATAATTCAATACTATCCTTTTTAATGTATCCGTAATGAGAACATTTATTCTCAAACTTATCAATTAAAATTGATCGTATAGTATTCATGTAGTTTTTATGTAAATCGCGTGGACTTAGCTTGACGGTTTCTGTCATAATTTGCTTTGTGAAAATATCATCCTGTTTCATGTTTGGTTACAATTCAATTAGAAAAAACTAATCCTTTTTTTCTTATATCAATTTCTCTTTATATGTCTTGAACTGAGCAGGTCTTAAAAATCTCACTGTTTGACTGATTTTATCTCCACGTCTAAGCCAGTATTCATATATTTTGCATAAAGCCTTTTTCTTGTGATTTTCAGAGAATAATGATGGATACTCCGTTATTCCTTGTTTTTTAACTTCACTCATAATCAATTCAATCATCCCTTCGATTTTAAACCCTGATGTTTGAAGACAGATTGAACCTATACGCCCCTTCTTAATAGAAGAAAGGGATGGGAGCATGTTTTTCTCAATGATTTTGAATACAGATTCACCTTTATCTATATCCATGAGTCCATTGATTTCACTTACAATATGTTCTCCATTTTCATTGGCGGGTATTCTCACTTTCAGATCTGTAACCAATACATCTGAGAATTTCTTCTTGTTTGATGGCGCACATTCATTCCAAATAACCGGTTTCTTTTCTGGAATTAAAAAGATGTCTTTATCGTATTGATATACAAATGGACCAGGTTTTCCAGGCCAAAAAATATATCCTCGATGAAGTGCCTTGACTAATTTAATTCCCTCTGGAGTAAGAGTATCGGACAAACTTTGCGCGGCAATCGTCTTAATATATTCAAAAGGCAATGTGTCTGAAATCATATCCCATATGATAGGGTCATCTCTTTGTTCGCTGATTTGACCTTTGACGAGATTTTCGATTGAATTATATGTATCAATCAGTACTTGGTCATTTATATCTATGGTCTGATGTTCTTCTTCGACTTCTTTATTTTGTTCTATTTTTATTTTATGTATCGGGATTCCTTTAATGCATTGTGTTTGATTCATCAGACGTTCTCGATTGAGCAGTTTTCTATCAGATATGTCTCGAGGCTGAAACCAATATCGATCTGATCTGAATAAAAGATATCCAAATCGATGGGTTTTGTCTTTGAAAAGAATCTGCTCACGTACCATGGTACGTAATGCCATCTTTAATATCGTAGGGTGAATCTTCCCATGTGCCGATAATTCTTTTTGGATAGTTTCGAATTGTAATCCGGACCGCGTTTTAAATATTTCACTAATAAACCGAACGTAAATACCCTTTTCATACTCCAACATAGATTCTTTCATGAGCACAATCGGTTTATTGCTAATATCAATGTCAGGTTTGCATGCTGTTTGACATTCCATAAAATCACATGTTTTCGTAAATGGCTTGTCCCCCGATTTATAGGTGATTTGCTTTCCTTGTGAAGTGATAATGTCTTTGGAAGGTCCTTCTACGTGAAACAAAACGGGCTTATTCAAGACGCAGTCGACCGCATTTTCTTTTATTACCCGTTCTACTTTGGAAATTCCAATCTGCTTCACCTCTGATTTTCTATACAACCGGAAATCAATACTTTCAACAGGGCCTGGCAACATATTACAGTATTGGTAAATCGATACATTTCTCTTTTCAATGGGCAAATCGACATGCGACATGTTTCGAACACCTCGTCCAATGATTTGCTCGATCAAGTTCATGTTGTATCCCGGAGTCAATATATGGATTTCTCGTATGGCTTTGAAGTCTAGACCTTCTGATGCGGCCTCGTTTCCGATAATCAATTTAATCTTTTCCCCGTTTATGTTTGAAGACGATTTCGCTATCTCTATCTCGACCTTTTTGTTCGCATCTGGCGATAACATAGGATCTCCAGTAATGACCGAATAATAGGCCCGTGTTTTCGCAGTTGCTACTCCCTCTAAAAGTCGATGACCACCGTATCGTCTGTACCCTTCGTGTTCTAGTGCTATCAAAAGAGGTTTGATTCCGGCATTCAAAAACCGACTGTAAATAAAGACCACTCCTTCTGAAGTTCTCAATGTCTCTAATAAACGATGTATTTTAGGGCTATATTCTGCTACATGATCGAAATCGAGGAAATGCCCGTATTTTTCGACGATATCAGGCTGATATCGAATCGTCATCATCCTATTATTGCGATCTACTTCAAAACATCGTTGAAATCCAGCATTTCCGTATAAGTTGGTGATTGCATCATGTTCATTCCCCGGGAATACTATATTCGCGATCTGAAATTGACGAATAATCCCGATATCGTCTGATTCATCGATTTCATCGACATTCTCGTCTGCTGTATCGGCCACATCATTTGCCATAGTCTGTCGGTAAGCCCGCGCCTGCCATGGACTCATGGTGCAATGGCACAATTCAGTGTATCGTAATTCTTCATTAGCAGGAATTGATTCACCCGATGGTTGCAAATGCGGGAAGTTTTCTTTTTGCAACACATGCGGATAGTCAAATGCAGAAGGATATATACGGATTGGAAAGGTATCGGGATTATCACCTCTCATGTATGAGACAAACCTGGACGAAAAATCGGCTATCTTTGTCTTAGCACTTTCGGTCATTTCTGTTCCGTCAAACAAGACGTTGTCTGATTGAAAAGAAACACGGTCATTCAAATAGAGTAATTGCATAAGATCCCATATTTCTTCTGCGCGATCAAACATAGGGGTTGCACTCATCAATATGAGTTTCACGTTTTTGGCATGTTTGACAATCAACATCAACATCTCGACGATCTTCTTCTCTTTGAGCTCTTTACCCTGTCGTAGCTTATGAACTTCGTCTACGATAATCACACGGTCACTAAACTCATGTGCAATTAATTTGACATCGTGTTCAATACTCTTGACCATATTGGCGAATTTGCCAAGAGGGAAATCAGCATAATACTTGCTGATTAATTTAGTAGCTCTTCTTTCTATCTCTTCTGGACTGTATAGCGCGGGATCAAGCGTATCGTAAGTATCTCCCGTGCACTGCTCCATATGATCTCCAACGCGCTTTGCCGGGTTATACAACTGATCTGAGAAGTTCTGTTCAAGGGCCTTGGGACGAATCACAATGATCATAGGGAGCTTTAAATGTTCGGATTTCCCAGGCTTCATGTTTTTGAAGTTTTCTGCTATCTGGATGGCTGCGCAGGTTTTTCCGACCCCGACATCGTGAAATAAAAGTAAACTGCGATTTCTTGTATCCTGAGATACCCATTTCTTTAAGAACGTCTGATGTGGCATCAACATAAACCGATTATCGCTTTTGATTTGAGCCGGGTATTGATTTAGCAAATACTCTCCTTTCGTCCATACTTCTGCTTTGATATCTTCACCTGTAGGAGATTCAAATTGCTGGCGTATGTCTTGAAGTTGTGATCTAATTTCAACGCGCTCTTCTCGAGTTAAAGCACGATCAAACTGTTGCAACAATGCATGAACGTTTTTCTTTATCTGGTTCATTGCTATTACTATCTGCTACGCTTTTTTTATGAGTTACAATACGATGAACACGGAGGAATAGTTCTTTTCGTTCAATATAAATAGCTCTTGTTTTTTCTAATACATCTTTTATATCACACCAAGCGATGTCACGCACTTCACATGCTTGTTTAGCGTTTCGTTTATCTAGATTAAATTCAACATATGGACGAACCATAGCCACATAATATACATGCCGGTATCTGACCCGGTTAATCCCGGTGAACACTTCCTCTAATGCTTTGATATGATTGCATATATGCAAGTAAGAACAGGGCATACCTGTCTCTTCCTCAAACTCACGTAACGCACATCCCAGGTCAGATTCTGCGATCTGTCGCCGTCCCTTTGGAAACTCCCATTCCGTTTCCGAATGCAACGTACTGCTCATATTCACAAGCGTTTCGAGATTGAAGGGGGTTAGAGACCCATCCTTTTCTTTAAAGATGAATCCCTGCTTCAATTTGATAAACTTGTTTCGAGACTCTATGAAATTAGACTGAAATTTACGGGTTTGCGGAATATCGTCTGCCCATAATCGTTGCCACAACTCCTCAAAAGAATACCCTATGATTCTCTGTTTTTCGTCTAATGTCATGTGGCTAAATAGTTTAACCAGGTAATCACGATGACTAATTTCATACTTCCCTCGAAGAAACTCAACATAGCACAGAGAATCCCTCTTCTGGATCATAAGGTAGCGTGGCACACCATTGACCCATTTACAGCATATAATACCATAACTTGTTACTGGTTCATTACACTTCTTTGCAGTATGACCAATATTTCCACAATTAATACACTGAATTCGCTTTTGACATTTACGTCGTTCGCTCAACATACAACAACTATAGTAAGAGTAGCGTGACCTTCTTAAATCCATAAGTATTTCATAATTTTATTTTCAATGAGTAAATATGGACCCGACTGTATGGGGACCACATATGTGGAAAACCATCCACGCCATTGCTCTCGGATATCCCGATAGACCATCCAATATTGATCGCGAAAATTATCGAGTATTCTTTATGAATTTGTACAAGATCATCCCTTGCCAAACGTGTGCAGACCATTACCAAGAAATTGTTGCAAAACTACCAGTAGATTCACACTTAAACAATCAACACCACTTGTTCGAATGGACATGGAACATTCATAACCAGGTTAATATGTTACTGAATAAACCTCTAATGTCTTTAGAAGACGCAAAAAATATGTTTATCAACGCTTATGAATCACATGCATCATCTTTACGGCCAAACAGAGAATCGTCTTCATCATGTGATCAACATGGGTACATTATTGCTTTCGGAGTTCTTCTGTTAATAGTTATAGTTGGTATTGCGGCTTATAAATCATCCTTTAAAATCAAAGGACGTGGGTGAGACGATTCTTTCACTGGACCTCGCTTGAATAAAGTGGTAAATATACTCTTTAACTTTAACATCACGGCTTTATCAGGATAAGTTACTACGAGATGTACATACAGACTGGTCGCATTTCCGTCTTCTAAAGGCAGGCCTCTGTTCTCAAAGCAGAATGGTTTAGAAGGGTCTATGGCATCCATGCTAATAAGTTCAATGGGTGAATCGTGTATATTAATGACCTTTCGAAAGCCACAAAATACGTCTGCGATGTTTACAGGAATATGTAAATGCACATTCGCTCTTCGGTCTATGACAACGCCTTTCGGAAGACTGTGATGGAATTGAATAACTAGATCACGGTATGTTTCAGTGCCAGGTTCAAATGAACCTCTGCCTGTGTACGTTACTTTCATCTTATGTTCCACGGCATAAGGAATCTTGACTGTAATAGTACGCTTAATCATTTCTTGTCTTGTATTATTGCATTGGGCGCACGGTCTTACAGTGATGAATCCATGCCCTTGACACGATCCACATATATCTCGTCGAGGTAAACCACGGCAAGTCATACATTGAATGCGTTTAAAATGCGCACATCCACTACACCTATCTGTAACATCGAACTCAATAATCCGATCATGTCTCAAGTACATCTCCTTCAATGACACCTGGATATCAATATAATCGGATTCCGGTTTATGAACCGGAACATGACTATTGTTCAAATTAAAAGGAATATCAGTTTGAATGAAAGTAAAAGGAGAACCAATATGGTTCATTTCATCGATGAATATAAAAGACACGTCACCCAAAATATCGCTAAACAGATCATTCAGGTTAATGGGTGTAAAGTCTGCTATTGATTCATCGCCGTACAGATCATACTTCTTTCTAGCGTCAGCATCACTCAAGACGCTGTATGCATGCGATATAAGTTTAAACATGTCTTCTTTTTCTTTGTTACCATTCGTTCTATCAGGATGGAACTCCATCGCGAGTTTTTTATAGGATTTTTTTATTTCATCAGAAGTGGCATTCTTGTCTACACGTAATCGTGTGTAATAGTCATCCATATACACTGTGTATATTGAATCGTTTAAATGACTTAAGTGATTTTCTCATATGAAAAATAGATGACTGACCCATTTAAATTGCTGAATGTCCCTCGCGATTTTAGTCTCGACCAATTACGTGAGAATTACAAACGAATCGCTCTCAAAGTGCACCCTGACAAAGGCGGCACGGATGAGCTTTTTCAGCTAGTGACCACCTCCTATAAGAAACTACTTAAATATTATCACAAGAAAATCGAGAAAGACTATCATGATCTGAAATCAGAATTCAAACAATTTGAATCCAAACAACAACCCACTGCTGTTCAAGCGCCCATGCAGCCTGAATTAAAAGACAAATTCAATACGGCTTTTGAGGAAAATCGCATGCACAATGTGTACGACAGAGGATATGGAGCCAGAATGGCTCAGTCTACCAACATTCGTGAAGATATCGATGTTCCAGCTGTGCTTAAGAGTTTCAAACTCAAACAATTTAACAAGGCATTTGAGAATCAAGAGATAGAGAAAGACAACCGCCGAATCATGGTTTACAAGCCACCGGAACCAACACCCATTTGCAAGAAGCTCGCCTTTTCAGAACTCGGCGTGGATAAAATAAGGGATTTCAGCGGCGAAAACGAAACCCTTAAAAAATTGAACTATATGGACTATATGGCGGCCCATAGTACATCTCGTCTGATTGATCCAGAGTTGGTGAAACAGCGCAATGACTATAAGAATATTACTGAATTGGAAAGAGACAGATCTACTACGAGCATGTCTCCGGAACAAGATAGAATGTATAAAAAATACGACCAACGTCTGCAGGAAAAGGAGCGCCGTCGGTTACAAAATCTCGAAGAACAAGATCGTATGAATGCAGAACATCATCGCCGGATCAATATGGCGCTTGGACGCTCCCTGTGATTTATACTTGGACTACTGATGTCGGTAATTCTGTAGTATTAAACGACATTTCATTATCATGTAACATATACCATACGCGTAGCTTGCCTGTCCGACCAGCTCTCTGAGCACGACCTATGACCTGTTTTTCTATCTCTGAGTCACATTTATGAAACATAACTACATCTGTAGTAAATTCTAGATTAAGTCCACTTCCGTATTGACTTGCATTGACAAGCATGACTGGTATAACGCCGGTTTTGAATTCATTAATACGTTGTTGAATCAAATACTTATTCCCTTTGAGGTACCCAAAGCGAATTTGCAGACGTTCGAGTTCCTCTTCTAGTTTATAAAACGTGTTATCGTAATTCGAGAAGATCAGAAATTTTGATCCTTCTTGTCTGTTTTTGATTATGATCATAAGATTCCTGATTTTATCGTATTTTGGATTTACTTCTTCGATCGGTAGTGGTGTTGGACCCACTTCATCAGCAACTACGTATATATCTTTTTGAACCAAAGTTCCTTTGCATAGAGGACATGTACTCTTCATATTAATCCACATATGAATGCACTTGAAGCAAAAGCTGTTGCTACAGCATGTAGATATGCATTTGTTGATTATATCGTCGTAACATATAGGGCATATCTGAGTATCTGATATCCGCGTTTTAATAGACTTTACCTTATCTTCTAATACCTTGCGACGATCTTCGAACCGAGCTACGCGTACATCTCGATCTGATGTGTTCGCATAAGACATTTGTGTAGCAGCTTGTTGTTGTACAGTGAGGTTATGGATATCTTCATCATATTTGTGGATCAATATCTCGATAATTCCTTGTTCACTGTTTTTTCTGCGCCAGTCAATCATTTCGATGGCTGTTCTTTCGTCTCCGGCATTGAGACATTCCATTATATTCCTCTCTACTAGACCATTCAGTACACTAATTGTACTTGGCTCTTTGCACAAGATATACAATTTTTCAGGAACGGCCATATGAAAACATGAATCAACAAAGGAGTCTTCATTTTTTAATACCAACATATTCATAAATTGCCTATTCAAATTTCCGTATAAGTCCAGAAACAGGTTTTTAATGAATCCGCTGTTTTTTAGACCAGTCGCATTATGAATGTACCGCATCGTCTTTGAATCCCATACACGATGACCACGGGGATATAGAATATTACCATAAGAGGCGGTAACAAACCAATAAAACTGTGATGGCAATTCAATCGCACTTGGGATATTCATACTATCAACCTCATCATAGAATACACGCCGTACTTTTAGGGAATGAATGAGTAGTAAATTGGCTAAATCATTGTGCATAGCAGCTGTAACTACGATTAAATGTATATCTGCTATACTCGAAGCGTTTTTGATGTATGGCTCCAGGCATTTTGAATTATGAATAATGACATATTTTAAGTTCTTCGAAAATTTATTGATGTATTCGGTCCATTGATTTACCAGATTGTGAGGAATAACTAAGACGCTTGTATTGAATACTGACATCTTTTCTGAAAGGTATAATACCAATTTATTGTTACCAAATGTATGAAGTCTATAATGCATAGGTTGTGCATTTGTGTGATTCAAGATCAATGATAGTATAACATATGACTTCCCCCCACCCACTTTATCTCCGATAATACCCATATGTGTATGCAGGTAATCATTCATATCTATTTTAGTAATGTGGTTCCGGATACTAGGATAATCTTTGAATGAAATTTGCTGATTTTCGTATTCTATGCATTTTTTTAAGAGGGTCAGCTGGTGTGGTTTTAAGGTTACATCTATATCCGGAGGAGGAGCTGCCTGAGGAGCGTTTGCAGGTATTTCACAAACTTTAACACAAAAAGGCGTATCCATTACTTATATCTAACGTTTCTTCTTTATATCCCAAGGATGTAAACAAAAATGTAGGACATAATTTAGCAAACGCATATAAAGAACAGCCGATATTTGATACAAATGCCGATCGAGGATGTTAATTACTTATATGCACATGGACGAAAGGAAAATAAGATTATTTTCATCGATAGCTCTATGCGAGACAAAGTGGCCTATCCTACGCCAGCCGAATACACCTTCACATTTTCTGAACCTTTTACAAATGTGTTTGGTATAGATATTCTTGATGCCGCTATTCCCCGTACAATGTACAACATAGATAAATACACAAATACTCTTAAATTCGGTGTGGGGCCTACTGCAAAAACAATAGATGAATCAATTACTATTTCTAGTACCGATTACACCCAAGATTCTTTAACAGCTGCTCTAAGCACAGCTATGGAAAATGTCAAAGGAAAATATAAAATTTCAGTATCAAACTATGGTGTCGGTACCTCGAGAATCCAATTCACGTCTAGCGTGCCTTTTGTATTGGACATGAAAAACTCAAATATGTGTGAAGCAGCCGGTTTCTCTGAATATTCGATAGATAACAAGGGCAAAGAATATATCCAAATCCCAGATGTACATTCAACCAATCCTGCTACATATAATCATCAATTATTTGGTTCTTCTTCAGAACCAAGCTCGACCGTTCTTCAACTGTTTGGAGAGTTTTATAACACAACTGTGCAGTTTACTACCGGTAATTACATCCCTATTTTAAGCAATAAATATGTGTCACAATCTTTTCAAGTTTCGGGGAATTGCTATTTGCATAATATTCTCGTACAGTTCCGTCCTACCGGAAATTATACGCTCACCGAGGGAAGTGTTACCTGGTCTCTAGTAAACAGCGATGCAAGTGGTTTGAATCAACCTTCGAGCTTAGCATCTGATATAGTCAAAACGGGAACGTTTACCATAGATCCTGTAACATGGATTGGTACTACAGGTAGTCTTACAGATGATGATTTTAATCTAATATATCTGTCTATTCTTCAAAATTACTGGATTGTAATAAACGATACATCCATATCGACTGATACTCAGAATTGTTTGACTGTTCTCTATAATACAACGAATGTCCATGCGGATTCACTGACAACGGCCATCGATGGATCATGGACAGCACTCAATATAAGTTCATCAACCTTTTGCATAAATGTAACTACCATAACCAAAGTATTCTATGTAATATCTCCTGGTTTGATCAGTTTGATCGGAGATAGGTTTATTATTATGCGATGTCCAGAAGTAGAGCAGTTTATTTATGGTAGTGTGGCCTATGGACTGAATTCTCCTGGCTTAGCGTTGTTCAAGTTAGGTGTGGTAGGTTATTCCGATAGTCGTTTTGACTTTTCTTCAGCCGCATCCAAAGAATTTCATCCTATTGGTAAACTATCAAAACTTACCTTTCGATATGAACGATTAAGTGGAGATGTGTATGATTTTAAGGGTGTGAATCATCACCTTCTACTAGTTATTCGTTGTCTAAACGCTACAAAGCCACTTGATTTTACCACCTTTAGCTTGAACCCGCATTATACTCCTAACTATATGAATTATCTTCGGAAGATGGAAGAAAAAGAAGGGGATTCTGAATCGGAAGAGGATATCGATGAATTTACATATAGAAACGAGTACTTGAAACGCGAAGATATGTATAATTACGATGAAGATGATGAATTAGATTATATTCCTTTGAAGTCCTTGTCATCTGAAGAACGAGATGCGTGGAACAAAGAGATAGGAAAATGAGTTGTTAGTGTACGGTTTTTTATTTCTTCTCTAGACTGGACATATTTCAGTAAAAGCTGATCGTAATCAAGATTGCTATTATCATCGGCAATACATTTCAATACTGCTTTACGATGATCTGATATTATACGATGTACAATATCGATATATTCTTGAGGTACTTTGATAGACTCCATTGAAGACAAAGGAGTTGCATATATCCATTTTTTAGAGGCCGCAGCTTGCATACATGCAACCATCGAAAGGTTCCACGGTGTAATTAGTAAAGCCGACTCTTCTTGCAGTAGTGCTAGCAGCAGTCGTACCAGCAGCGGTAGTACCAGCAGCAGTGGTCTTAGCAGGAGTGGTACCAGCAGCAGTCGTACCAGCAGCGGTAGTACCAGCAGCAGTGGTACTAGCACGGGTAGTGCCAGCAGCAGTTGTACCGGCGATGGTGGTACCAGCAGCAGTCGTACCAGCAACGGTGGTCCTAGCAGGAGTGGTGCCAGCAGCAGTTGTACCGGCGATGGTGGTACCAGCAGCAGTCGTACCAGCGACGGTGGTACTAGCACGGGTAGTGCCAGCAGCAGTCGTACCAGCAGCGGTAGTACCAGCAGCAGTGGTACTAGCACGGGTAGTGCCAGCAGCAGTTGTACCGGCGATGGTGGTACCAGCAGCAGTCGTACCAGCGACGGTGGTACTAGCACGGGTAGTGCCAGCAGCGGTAGTACCAGCAGCAGTGGTACTAGCAGCAGTGGTAGCAGCATTGGTAGCAGCAGCAATTGTAGGGGCAAACGTAGGAGTAGTCAATCCATATATAGTATCAATCTTTCCTTTAATATCAGAAATCGAACTTTTCAAATTATTAACATTCGTTGGTAGATTAGACAAAGAAGAATTAGCAACGTTGTTAAATGCAATAGCTACACCATTATATGATGTAAGAAGATTGTTGAAAGGTACATCAAGAGAGTTTAGTCTAGGTGCAGTGGTAGCAGCATTGGTAGCAGCATTGGTAGCAGCATTGGTAGCAGCACGGGTAGTGCCAGCTGGAGTGGTAGCAGCATTGGTAGCAGCATTGGTAGCAGCATTGGTAGCAGCACGGGTAGTGCCAGCTGGAGTTGTAGAAGCAGCTGTAGTACCAGCAGCAGTGGTACTAGCACGAGTTGTGCCAGCAGCAGTTGTACCAGCAGCGGTAGTACCAGCAGCGGTAGTACCAGCGACTGTGGTACTAGCACGAGTCGTGCCAGCAGCAGTTGTACCAGCAGCTGTCGTACCAGCAGCGGTAGTACCAGCAGCAGTGGTCTTAGCGGGAGTCGTACCAGC
>Ga0114959_10000311_pt1 | contig 46074 bp, 43 predicted proteins | sample C_130625_EF_Meta_FD_87317 | JGI IMG/M metagenome (GOLD analysis project Ga0114959, IMG submission 87317) | Freshwater microbial communities from Lake Croche, Canada to study carbon cycling - C_130625_EF_MetaG | ecosystem: Environmental > Aquatic > Freshwater > Lake | place: Lake Croche, Canada... | reverse complement strand
GATATTGGTAAAGTGCCAGACGAAGAAACAGAATTGAGTCATGCCTTATTAGGGGCTAAATTGGCTGAGAAATACGGTGAAAACCCAGCGGTGGTGAATGCCATTGGTGCCCACCATGATGAAATGGAAATGCAATATGTAATTTCTCCCATTATCCAAGCATGTGACGCGATTAGCGGTGCTAGACCTGGGGCAAGAAGAGAAATCATGCAACAATATATTCAGAGAATCAAGGATTTAGAGAACTTAGCGATGAATTACCAAGGGGTAGAGAAAGCCTATGCGATTCAAGCAGGTCGTGAATTAAGGGTGATTGTGGAAGCTGAAAAAGTAACCGATCAATCCTCTGACCAGTTGAGCTTTGAAATTGCACAGAAAATACAGACCGAAATGACCTATCCTGGTCAAATTAAAGTGACTGTAATCCGTGAAAAAAGAGCAGTGAATATTGCTAGATAGAGGCCTTTTGGTTCAAATGAGCGCAAAAAACGCGAAATTTTATATTTGGATGAAATAATTTGGATAATAGCTAAGGGAACCTTACCTTTGCCGTCCGCAAAAAACAAGAATTATGAGCGAAGCAGTAAAGTTCGTACACGAGCAATTGACAGCAAAAAAAGACTACCCAGCCTTCAAAGCTGGTGATAATATTACCGTAAACTACAAAATTGTAGAAGGTGGTAAAGAGCGTATCCAAAGCTTCCGTGGTGATGTGATTAAAACACAAGGAAATGGTGCTACCGCTTCCTTCACTGTGCGTAAAATCTCAGATGGTGTTGGTGTAGAGCGTTTATTTCCTTTCTTATCTCCAAACATCGATGGTATCTTGTTGAATAAGTCTGGTAAAGTGCGTCGCGCTAAATTATATTACTTACGTGATCGTAGTGGTAAGAGCGCTCGTATTAAGGAAAAAAGATTCTAGTTATCATCAAGGATTATCCTTAATGATTGTAAAATATAGTAAGCGGATTCCATTGGGGTCCGCTTATTTTTTTAGAATTAACTTACCTTTATGGTATTGAACACTTAAATTAGTTAACCTTAATATTTAACCTTGTTTCCTTTTCATACCATTAAAGATTACCAAGCTGCTTTAAAGGCAGGGGTGACCACCTGTATGGATGCCGTTGATTTTTACTTAGCACAAATTGAACATCATATTGGTTTAAATGCTTTTTTAGAAGTTTTCTCAGCCGAAGCAAAACAACGAGCAATTGAATTGCATGAACAACAAATTAAGGGTAAGCCGCTTGGTAAACTTCATGGTGTTGTGGTAGGTATTAAAGACGTATTATGTTATGAAGGACATAAAGTGAGTGCTGCGTCTAAAATGCTAGAAAGTTATACAGCCATTTACTCGGCTACTGCTGTTCAGCAATTACTTAACGAAGGTGCAATTATTATTGGACGCCAAAACTGTGATGAATTTGCAATGGGAAGTAGTAATGAAAATTCAGCCTATGGGCCTGTTAAAAATGCATTAGACAATACACGCGTTTCAGGAGGATCTTCGGGGGGGTCTGCTGTAGCCATTCAAACAAACTGTTGTATGATTAGCCTTGGTTCAGATACCGGAGGGTCTGTTAGACAACCTGCAGATTTTTGTGGTGTGGTAGGGTTGAAGCCAAGTTATGGACGCATTTCAAGGTATGGACTTATTGCTTATGCATCCTCCTTTGATCAAATTGGGATTTTTTCGCATACCATTCAAGACGCTGCACTGGTTTTAGAAGTAATTGCTGGACCAGATCATTTTGATAGCACGGTTTCAAGAAAGCAAGTACCAGCATATACTTCTTTAATTGCTACAGCAGTTCCTCCCAAAAAAGTAGCTTATTTTAAAGAAACTCTTTCACATCCGGGATTAGATCCAGAAATTAAAGAACAAACAACTTCCTTTATAGCATCATTGGTTGAGAAAGGATACCAGGTAGAAGCTGTTGATTTTAACTTGCTTGCTTATTTAGTACCTACATACTATGTTTTAACGACTGCAGAAGCTTCTAGTAATTTGTCTCGATATGATGGAATTAAATTTGGTCATCGTACAAAAAATAAAATTGACGACTTAACAGATTTGTACAAAAAATCAAGAACTGAAGCATTTGGAGCAGAAGTGAAAAGAAGAATTTTGTTGGGTACTTTTGTGTTGAGTGCGGGTTATTTTGATGCTTATTTTACCAAAGCTCAACAGGTACGTAGAAAATTGGTAGATCTAACAAACGAATTATTTAAGCATTATGACATTTTGGTATCGCCTACAGTACCAAATACTGCTTTTACATTGGGAGCGCATAACCAAGCTGCAACTGAAATGTTTTTAGCCGATATTTATACGGTGTATGCCAATTTAGTAGGTATTCCTGCCATTTCAATCCCTTTATTTAAGCAGCTGAATGGCATGCCTTTTGGGTTACAGGTGATGAGTGGGTCTTTTCAGGAAACAACCTTACTCCAATTTGCTCAACAAATGATGGATGCTAAAAAATCATGATGGTATGAAATTATTTTTTTTGTGTATATTTTCCTTGCTGCATATTGTTGGATATGCCCAATCAAAAATAACAACAGTTGATTCCTTACAAGATGCTAGGGTAGGTTTTAATACTTTATTTACCATTACACCAACTGGGAAAAAAGATAAACCATTTCAATTTGAATTAAATAAAAATGCAATTGCTTTTATACAGAGTTACATAGATAAGCAAGGCCCCGAATTATTAAAAATGAAAAATTGGGCTAAGCCATATTTTAATTTATATGATGAAATATTAACTGCCAATGGCATACCTGTCCAATTAAAATATTTAAGTGTTATTGAAAGTCATTTAACACCTAACTTGGTTTCATGGGCAGGCGCTGTGGGACCTTGGCAATTAATGCCAGATGAGGCAAAAAGGTTTGGATTAAAGACTTCGCCAGTTGATGAGCGAACAGATTTTCAAAAAAGTACCATTGCTGCTGCTACGATTTTAAAAGAATTGTTTACACAATTTGGTGATTGGTTATTGGTTGTCGCGGCTTATAATGGAGGAGCAGGGAGGGTAAGCCGAGCGATACAAAAAAAAGGAACTAAGGATTTCTGGCAAATAGAATATGAACTTCCAATGGAAACCAGAAACCATGTAAAAAAATTTATTGCCACCGAATATATAATGGAAGAGAATGCGACAGCATTCGATGAAAGGGGAAAAGTAAACGCATTCGATGAAAGGGGAAAAAATCTTATTAGTTCATCAGCAAATGACTGGGTAAGCACCGAGGTTAGTGGTCGTTTCTTAATGATCGTTATTGCTAAAAAATTATCCATGCCTATCACTGACTTAATTAAAGTAAATCCGGGATTTGACCAACAGGTGGCAAGTGGCAATAGCTATATGTTGAAATTACCAAAGGATAAGCTACCAATATTTGAGACCTATAAAAATGATATTTTACAGGCCTCTTTACAAATGTTGTATACAATTAAAGAATAAATGACTTTAGAAATCGTCGTCAAATTCGTCTTTCTCTCCAAACAAGTCGTCGTCGTCTAAATGTAAGTCATCTTCTAACCCTAAGTCGTCCTCTTCTTCTTCCCCTTTTTTTCCTTTACCTGGTTTTTTTGCTGATTTTTTTGGCATGTCAAACTCTTCAAAATCTGGATCCCAACTTTCATCCTCTTCAGTTTTATCCCAATCATCATCTACTTCCTCTAAGTCCTCATCTTCTTCTGCCATATCGTCTTCTTCAACAATTTTTTTCTTAGCAGCTGATTTACTAACTTTTTCGGTAGCGTCAAATTCACCAATTTTAGTGGCAGACTTTTTTTCTTTGGTTGTTTTTATTGCCATAATGGATTCAATATTACACTGTAAAATTTCACCCGTTTTTTTTAATTACCAAAAAAAAATTGACTTTTTTTTAACTTTTATAAAAACGAAAACGCTTTTTAATTGGATGGTTATAATTGGATAATTTGATCTCTTTCAGGCCCGTTGGAAATAAATTTTACAGGTACACCTAAGTATTCATTTATAAATGCTACATATGACTTCATGGTTGATGGAATAGATGCAGCAATTTTGATTTGAGTAGAGTCCTGATGCCAACCTTGCATTGTTTTCCAAATTGGGGTAACGGGAGTTCCTACTAATTGGAAAGGAACATAGTCAATTTGTTTACCCTCCATTTCATAAGCAATTGCCAACGCTAAGGTTTCAAATGAATCTAAAATGTCTGCTTTGGTCATGATGATTTGTGTAACTCCATTGATCATACAAGTGTATTTTAGTGCAACCAAGTCAATCCAGCCACAACGACGAGGTCGTCCAGTCGTGGCACCAAATTCACTCCCAATTTTTCTCAACGCTTCCCCTTGTTCATCCATTAATTCAGTAGGAAAAGGTCCACTACCCACCCTTGTGCAATATGCTTTAGAAATACCAAATACTTCACCTATTTGCTTTGGGGATATACCTAATCCAGTACAAACTCCTGCAGAAATCGTATTGCTTGATGTTACAAATGGGAAGGTTCCAAAATCGATGTCCAACATAGAACCTTGAGCACCTTCAGCCAATACTTTTTTGCCTTTTGCGATTTGATCGTTTATGAAATACTCACAATTTATAATATTCAATGTTTTCAAAAATTCAATCGCATCAAAAAAAGCTGCCTCCATTTCGCTAATATCCTCATTGAAATTGTGGCTGTCCAATATTTTTTGGTGCTTCATTCTTAAAGCGATGTACTTGCTAATGAATTTTTTATCTAATAAGTCACCTACTCTTAATGCATTTCTACCAGTTTTATCCATATAGGCAGGCCCGATTCCTTTGAGGGTGGAACCGATTTTTGCTTCCCCTTTAGAAAGTTCTGAAGCTTTGTCAAGTGCTCTATGAGAAGGAATAATAATATTGGTTCGTTCTGATATAAATAAATTCTTTCTCACATCAACCCCCATACTAGCTACTGCTTCACATTCTTTTTGCAATGTAACCGGATCTAGAACAACTCCATTGCCAATAATGTTTATTTTATCTTGGTGAAAAATACCAGAGGGTATTTGATGTAACACCATTTTTGTACCATTTACATACAATGTGTGTCCTGCATTTGGACCACCTTGAAACCTTGCAATGATGTCATATTTTGGTGCAAAATAATCTACAATTTTCCCTTTTCCTTCATCACCCCATTGAAGTCCTAAAATTACATCTACCATGATTTTTTTAATTGAGGGTACAAAAATAAGTCTAGAAAATAGCATTACCTATTTATCGCAAAATAAATTCTTAACATAAATCAACAGCTATGTAATTGTTTCTGCATCAAAACGGTTTACTTGTTGAATGCCATTTAGGGACTTAATTTTATCAACTAAGGTTGCTAATTCTTCTTTGTCGTGTACAAACACTTTAATGGTGCCTTCAAAAAGCCCTTCTTTTGATTCAATGGTTAAAGCGGCGATATTAATTTTAAGTTCACCACTTATTACATTGGTTATTTTATTAATAATACCTACATCATCCAAACCGATAATACTCAAACCTGTTAAAAAAGAAATTTCTTTGTTTTTTGCCCACTTAGTTTTAACAACTCTATGTCCGTAATTTGCAAGTAATTGTGTAGCATTTGGGCAGGTGGTTCTGTGAATAATTAATCCTTTACCTGTGCTTACGAATCCAAATACGTCATCTCCTGGAATGGGGTTGCAACATCTTGCCAATGTATATTTTATTTGATCACTTGATTCTCCAAAAATAATTAGCTCTGAATCTTTTTTTGGTAGTTGTTTTTGTGATGGATGGTCTTGGATTTGTTCACTTGGAACGATCAATGGTTTGGGGGCCTCCACTTTATCACCTATTACTTGAAATAATTTGAGTTCTTTTAAATCAATGTTTTTTGTGGCAATTTTATACAATAAATCAAGGTGACTATTTAATTTATAATAGTTCATTACTTGATCAATATTATAGGTATGATAAGCTGCACCAATTCCTTCAATCTTTCTTTGTAAAATATATTTTCCTTCTTCCGCAATAATTTTCTTTTCCTCTCTTAATGCATCCTTGATACTGTTTTTTGCTTTAGCAGTTACAACATTGTTTAGCCAATCTTCTGTAGGTTTTTGTTTATTACTAGTAATGATTTCAATTTGGTCTCCACTTCTTAGCTTATAACTAAGGGGCACCAATTTGTGGTTGACTTTTGCCCCAATACATTTTGATCCGATTGCTGTATGAATATAAAATGCAAAATCTAGCGCCGAGCTATTTGTTGGCAACATTTTTACATCGCCCTTGGGCGTATACACATAAATTTCTTCGGTTAAAAAAGAAGTTTTAAAGTCTTGCAAAAAATCAATACCATCTTCTTGTTGATTACCCAAGGCTTCTCTTATTTGCATAAACCATTTATCAAATCGATCTTCGGATGCATTGCCTTCCTTGTATTTATAATGAGCAGCCAATCCTTTTTCTGCAATTTCATTCATTCTTTTGGTGCGTATTTGCACTTCTACCCATTTTCCTTGAGGCCCCATCACGGTGGTATGAAGCGCCTCATAGCCATTGCTTTTTGGGTTACTTAACCAATCCCTTAGTCTTTCAGGTGAGGGTAGGTATTCATCAGTAATTAAAGAGTATACTTTCCAACATTCTTCTTTTTCTTTTTCAATGGATGCATCTAAAATAACCCTTATAGCAAATAAATCATACACTTCTTCAAAGCTCACGCCTTTCTTTTTTATTTTGTTCCAAATAGAATGAATGCTTTTTGGTCTTCCATATATTTCAAATTCAAAATTAGTTGCCTGTAATTTTTCTTTTAATGGACGGATAAATTCATTGATATATTTGGTGCGTTCTTTTTTTGTTTCAGCTAATTTTTTGGCAATTTCTTTATAGGTATCTGTTTCCAGATACTTCATAGACAGATCCTCTAATTCAGTCTTGATATTGTATAGTCCCATCCGATGTGCCAAGGGTGCATAAACCCATATGGTTTCAGAAGCAATTTTTAGTTGTTTCTCTTGTTTCATGGAATCTAGGGTGCGCATGTTATGCAACCTGTCTGCTAATTTGATTAGGATAACCCTTGGATCGTCTGTAAGGGTTAACAAAATTTTCTTAAAATTCTCTGCTTGTTGGCTACTATTTGTATCCATTACCGTCGAGATCTTTGTTAGGCCGTCTACAATTTTTGCAATTTCATTTCCAAACTCATTTGCAATATCATCAAATGTGATATCCGTATCTTCAATGGTATCATGGAGTAGTGCACAAATAGTACTTCGCACGCCCAAACCAATTTCTTCAACACAAATCATCGCCACAGCGATGGGATGAAATATATAAGGTTCCCCACTTTTTCGGCGCATTGTTTTATGGGCATTTGCTGCCATTTCAAACGCAGTTCTGACTAATTCTTTATCTCCTTTTTTTATTTTGGGACGTAGTGCACGGAAGAGGGCACGATATTTTCGAACAATTTCTTTTTTTTCTTGTTCGGTATCCAAACTATATTGTGTAATTGAATTTGGTTTAATATCGTTTTCTATGTTATCCACTTATTACGAAATTACATAAAAGCAGTATGAATTTTACAAACAACAATCAGATAATGTAACTTTGTAACTATATGTCTTCGATTCCATCAAAACCAATGCTTAAAATAGCTATTTTAAAAAGGGTATTTTCATTTGTTAAACCATATCGTTTTATTTTTTGGAGCAATGTATTATTGGCTATTTTATTGGCTTTTGCAACACCTGTTCGACCCTATTTAATACAATCAACAGTTCATGTTGCCATTGGTAAAGAATCAATATTGCCTGCTTGGATACAATTTTTTATACCTATCACAAATAGCCATCAAGTGGTTAAATTCATTATAGCAATCACCTTATTTCAAGTGGGTTTTATTGTATTAGAAACTATTTTAAGGTTCTTTTTTTCCTTTGGGATGTCTTGGTTAGGCCAACAGATTGTACATGATTTAAGAAATACAGTTTACCATAAAATAATGCTTTGGGAAATGCGTCAGTTTGACCAAACACCCATTGGTACCTTAACAACAAGAACGATCAATGATATTGAAAGCATTAATGATATTTTTTCCGATGGACTTATTCCCATTCTTGCCGATTTATTAACCATAGTTGTGACCTTAACAACTATGATCATTATGAATTGGAAGTTGACGTTGATTTGTTTAATTCCGATTCCAATTATGATTATAGCCACTTATTTTTTTAAAGAAAGTGTCAATAAAAGTTTTATTCAAGTGCGCAATGCAGTGGCGGCTTTAAATGCTTTTGTACAAGAACATATTTCAGGAATGCAAGTTGTGCAAGCTTTCGCAGCCGAGGATAAAGAAATGGAAAAATTTGTAGTCATCAACGAACGGCATAAGCAAGCAAACATTAAAGCGATATTTGCATATTCTGTTTTTTTCCCTATTGTAGAAGTGGTATTATCATTGAGTATTGGGTTAACTGTTTGGTGGATAGCAGGCCAGTCTTTAGATGCAGGAATGTTGGTAGCATTCATCCTTTTCCTAAATCAAATTTTTAGACCCCTTCGAATGATTGCAGATAAATTCAATGTTTTGCAGATGGGTATGGTAGCTGCTGAACGTGTTTTTAAAGTGGTAGACAATACGGATGTCACTGAGGATAATGGAACATATGCACCAAATCATATCCAAGGAAAAATCACATTCAAGGATGTTTCGTTTGCTTATAAGGAACCCAATTGGGTGCTTAATAAAATTAATTTCAGTATTGAAGCAGGTCAAACGATTGCTTTGGTAGGCCACACGGGGAGTGGTAAAACATCAATCATAAGTATTTTAAACAGGTTGTATCCCTATCAATCTGGTGCTATTTTATTAGATGATTACCCAATCGAAACCTATAAATTAGATCGTTTACGGTCATCTATAGGGGTGGTTTTGCAGGATGTATTTTTATTTTCAGGCTCTATCTATGAAAATATAACGCTCCGCAATCCATCAATTACTAGACAACATGTACAAGAAGCGGCAATGATGATTGGAATGCATGATTTCATCATGCAGTTGCCTGGTGACTATGATTATCAAGTAATGGAACGAGGGGCCACCCTCAGTTTAGGTCAAAGGCAGTTAGTGAGTTTTATTCGTGCTTTATTGTACAATCCAGCCATTTTGATTTTAGATGAAGCGACTTCCTCCATTGACACTGAGAGTGAACAACTCATTGAAAATGCGATTGATACCCTCATAAAAGGCCGCACATCCATTGTGATTGCACACCGACTTTCCACCATTAGAAAGGCTGATAAAATAATTGTTTTAGAGAAAGGGCAGATTGTGGAAATGGGATCACACAACGAACTATTGCAATTAGGGGGATTTTATGCAACTTTAACCGAAATACAGTTTGTGGAAAAAAATAAAGTATTATCGCATTAAAACACTGAAAATCAATATTTTATAATAAAATATTTTTTTAGTATGTTGGCTTAAGTTTCTGTTAATATTTGCTCATTTTACACCGGTTTATTCCTATCTTTGCCGCAAATTTTGAGTATATCATGTCGATTTTACGAATAAAAACTTTACTGGCAGCGAGTTTCAGCCTATTTATAGTACTAAATGCATCGAATGCATTTGCCAATGAAAATAATTCATTGGATGCAAAAGAGGCTTCCCAAAAAGAAGATGGCAATTTTAATGTAACCGAAACCATTTTAGAGCACATCAAAGACGATCATAGCTGGCATTTATGGGGACATACTTCCATTCACTTGCCAGTGATTTTGAAAACAACAAAAGGATTCGAAGTTTTTTCTTCTGAGAAATTAGTTGATGAGCACCATGAACCTGTTGTTTATAAAGGCAATTTTGATTACAAATTAATTGATGGCAAAACAAAAATTGTTGATGCTGCCGGAAAATTAGATAAAGAAGCTAGTAAACAACTTTTGGATTTATCTATTACCAAGAACGTAGCAAGTTTATTTGTTTCTGTGATTATTTTGTTGGTTGTTTTAGTTAGCGCCGCTGCTGCTTACAAGAAAACAGGTGTGAAAACGGCGCCTAAGGGATTACAATCATTAATGGAACCCATTATATTATTTGTCAGAGATGAAGTAGCCGTACCTAATATTGGGGCTAAGAAAGCAGGTAAGTATATGCCTTTTTTATTGACTATCTTTTTCTTGATTTTAACAAATAACTTTTTAGGTTTAATTCCATTTTTCCCAGGTGGAGCAAATGTTAGTGGAAATATAGCTTTCACAATGACTTTAGCAGTTTGTGTGTTCATTGTTGTAAATTTAAGTGCAAACAAAAGTTATTGGGAGCACATTTTTTGGATGCCAGGTATGCATTGGAGTATGAAATTGTTTTTAGCGCCTATTGAATTGATTGGTGTATTTACAAAGCCTATCTCCTTAATGATTCGTTTGTTCGCAAACATCACTGCAGGCCATATTTTAGTATTAAGCTTGATTTGTTTAATTTTTATATTCAAAACTGTATATGCTTCGGCAATTGCAGTTCCATTTGCTGTATTTATTGGATTAATTGAGTTGTTGGTTGCATTTTTGCAGGCGTTCATTTTTACAATGTTGGCAGCTATGTACATTGGTATGGCTACAGAGGAGCACCACCACGAAGCACATGATGAACATAAAGAAATAGCACATCATTAAAATAATTTAACTTTTTTTCAATAACAATTAAAACGTAAAAAAATGGTAGTAGGAAGTGTTGCCGCAATCGGCGCTGGTTTAGCTGCTATCGGTGCCGGAATTGGTATCGGTCAGATTGGTAAAGGTGCTGTAGAAGGTATTGCTCGTCAGCCAGAAGCTGCTAACGACATTCGTTCTAACATGATTGTAGCTGCTGCGTTCGTTGAGGCCGTTGCCTTGTTCGCTGTGGTTGTTGCCTTATTAGGTAACGGATAATTAAAATGTATTATAGGCCCTAGCGCAGGGCAATGGGCCTATAATTTTTATGTGTTGAAAAATAGTTTAAATTGATTTGAGTAATAGAAGAAATTTATAATTGATAATAAGAACCTTATGTTGTTAGAAATTAATCCCTTGGTGTTGCCAGATATTGGCTTAGTGTTTTGGAACACAGTTGCTTTCTTATTGCTTTTGGTTGTATTGGGCAAATTTGCTTGGAAACCAATCTTAAAAGCCATAAATGAGCGTGAAAGTGGCATTGAAGAAGCGTTGTTGAAGGCTGAAAAAATGAAGGCTGAGATCACTGCCATGCAAAATGAGAATGAAGCTTTGTTGGTAAAAGCACGTGAAGAAAGAGCAATTTTGATTAAAGAAGCAAAAGAAGCTGCTGAAAAAATGATTGCAGAAGCAAAAGATAAAGCTAAGTTTGAATACGACCGTATTTTAACTGATGCGCAATTGGCGATCACCCAACAAAAAAACGCTGCATTGACTGCAGTTAAAAATCAAGTGGGTGCCTTGGTGATTGAGGTAGCAGAAAAAGTGTTAAGAAAAGAGTTGTCAAATAAAGAAGATCAAGAAAGCTATATCCAGCAATTGGCTGGTGAAGTAAAATTAAATTAAAAAAAATGTCGAACGCACGCTTAGCGGGTAGATACGCAAAAAGTATATTGGATTTAGCCATTGAACAAGATCAGTTGGAAATCGTATATGCCGACATGAAATTTATTCAAGCGGTATGTAAAGCCAGCAATGAGTTTGTTAACTTGTTGCGTAGCCCCATCATTAAAGCCGATCAAAAAAATAGTATCATCAATGCAGTCACTAAAGACAAAGTGAGTTTACTAACAAACTCTTTTACCATTTTATTGGTTAAAAAAGGGCGTGAAAGTTATTTGTATGAAATTGTAACTGCATTTATTGAGCAATACAATGAAATGAAAGGAATTCATCAAGTTACGTTAACCACTGCTGTTGAAGTAAGTGAGGACATCAAAAATTCAATTGAAAACAAAGTTAAAGCAGCTACGCAATTTGGTACCATTCAGTTAACGACCAAAACAGATGATTCCTTGATTGGAGGATTCATTTTGGCATTTAACAATAAATTAGTGGATGCTAGCATTGCTAGAGATTTGAAAGACATAAAAAAACAATTTTTAAGTAACGAATTCATAGGAAAAATTAAATAATCATTTATTAAAATAGACTATTATGGTGGACATTAAGCCGGATGAAATATCAGCGATTCTCAGACAGCAATTAAGCAACTTTAATGCAAGTGCTGATTTAGAAGAAGTAGGTACCGTATTACAAGTGGGTGATGGTATTGCCCGTATATATGGATTAAATGGCGTGAGTAGTGGTGAGCTGGTAGAGTTTGAAAATGGTGTAAAAGCCATAGCTTTAAACTTAGAGGAAGACAATGTGGGTGTGGTTTTGATGGGTGATAGTAGGTCCATCAAAGAAGGTGATAAAGCAAAAAGAACGGGTCAAATCGCTTCTATCAAAGTAGGAGATGGTTTAGTGGGTCGTGTTATTAATATGTTGGGCGAGCCTATTGATGGGAAAGGGCCTATTCAAGGTGAATTGTATGAAATGCCACTTGAACGTAAAGCACCAGGCGTAATTTTCCGTGAGCCAGTAAAAGAGCCATTGCAAACGGGTATCAAAGCGATTGATGCGATGATTCCAATTGGACGTGGTCAACGTGAATTGGTGATTGGTGATCGTCAAACTGGTAAGACTGCTATTTGCGTGGATACCATTATTAACCAAAAAGAATTTTACGATGCAGGTAAACCTGTATATTGTATCTATGTTGCGATTGGTCAAAAAGCATCTACAATTGCGGGTGTGATGAAAACATTAGAAGATAATGGTGCGATGGCTTACACAACAATTGTTGCAGCTTCTGCAGCGGATCCAGCTCCACAACAATTCTACGCACCATTTGCGGGTGCAGCGGTAGGTGAATTTTTCCGTGATTGTGGTAAACCAGCCTTGATTGTATTTGATGACTTATCAAAGCAAGCGGTAGCATACCGTGAGGTTTCATTGTTATTACGTCGTCCACCAGGTCGTGAGGCTTATCCAGGTGACGTATTCTACTTACATAGCCGTTTGTTAGAGCGTGCTGCGAAAGTAATTGCAAACGATGAGATTGCTAAAAACATGAACGACTTACCTGCTTCTATCAAGCATTTGGTAAAAGGAGGAGGTTCATTAACAGCATTGCCCATTATTGAAACACAAGCAGGAGACGTATCTGCCTATATCCCAACCAACGTAATCTCAATTACCGATGGTCAAATTTTCTTGGAAGGTAACTTGTTCAATGCAGGTATTCGTCCAGCGATCAACGTAGGTATTTCCGTAAGCCGTGTGGGTGGTAACGCACAGATCAAGTCCATGAAAAAAGTATCTGGTACCTTAAAATTAGACCAAGCTTTATACCGTGAGTTAGAAGCCTTCTCTAAATTTGGTGGTGATTTAGATCCAGCGACTAAAAACGTAATTGACAAGGGTGCAAGAAACGTAGAAATATTAAAGCAAGCGCAATACACTCCATTTACAGTAGAAAAGCAAGTTGCTATTATTTACTTGGGTACACAAGGATTGTTAAAAGAAGTGGCTGTTAAAAATGTGAAAGCATTTGAAGAGCATTTCTTATTGGAAATGAGCAATAAATTGCCAAATGTGTTAGCTGAATTTAAGAAAGGTAATTTACCTGAAGATGGATTAAAGCAAATGGTTGAATTAGCGAGCGGTTTGGTACCTCAATACAAATAAGTTCGTTTATATAAATTTAAATAACCCCGAACTTAGTTCGGGGTTATTTGTTATTATTATATGTCAGTAATTCAAGTCAACGAACTAAGTAAATATTTTGGCCACCTAAAGGCTGTAGATCATTTGAGCTTTAGTGTTAATGAAGGGGAAGTATTTGGCTTTTTAGGTCAAAATGGTTCAGGGAAAAGTACGACCATTAGAATGTTATTATCCTTAATTCATCCAACCAATGGATATATTGAACTATTTGGAAAACCATTGGGTTTGAAGAGGGCTGAAATCTTAGAGGAAGTGGGTGCGATTATTGAACGCCCCGATTTATATCCTTATTTATCAGCTAAAGAACATTTGCTATTGTTTGCAAAATTACGTAGTAAAAAAATTACACCTGCCAATATCAATGAAACATTGCAAAAAGTTGGGCTTTTAGAAAGAGCTAACGACAAAGTACAAACCTTTTCACTAGGCATGAAGCAAAGATTAGGTATTGGTATTGCGCTTGTGCACAATCCGTCATTAATTATTTTGGATGAACCAACCAACGGATTAGACCCTCAAGGTATTTCAGATATTAGAAATTTAATCAAGCAATTGTCCCAAAAAGAAGGAAAAACAGTATTAGTCTCTTCTCATTTGCTTTCTGAAATAGAACAAATAGCCACACAAATTGTCATCATTCACAAAGGTCAAAAAGTAGCAGACGGCCCCATTCAAAAATTATTAGACCCTAATAAAATGATTGTTCAGGTAAAAACGACCAATGATGAACATACTAAACAATTCATTTTAACAAGTAATTTTAGGAATTATTTGTTAGCGCGAAAACAAGGCATTTATTTAGGTTTGCCAGATTATGAAATTCCGTTGCTTACTACAACCTTGGTAAATGCAGGTGTTGGCTTGGTGGGTGTTGAGACAAGAAATTCTTTGGAAGATTATTTTTTACAGGTTACTTCAAATACCAATTCATGAAAAAAATTGTAGCGATAGAGGTATATAAAATATTTAGAAGGCCCAGAACTTATATTGCATTTGGTGCTATTGCGGCGCTCATTATGGTCATTCAATTGGGGTTGAAAATGGATGGACAATCTTATGCTGCTTTTTTGATGAAAGATATAAATGAAACGTTAACAGTTGATGGTAAAGTGTTAAACGGATATTTGATTTGTTATATTTTATTACAGTTATTGCTTGTTCATGTACCCTTGTTGGTTGCATTAATCGCCGCTGATATGCTCTCAGGTGAAGCTAATTTAGGAACTTTAAGGTTATTGTTTTCGACTCCATATAGTAGAACACAATGGGTATTGGGTAAATTTATTGCGGCGAGTATTTATACCATTGTATTGTTAATTTGGTTAGCTTTTTTAGCACTTTTTGTAAGTATGTGGATTTTTGGAACAGATGATTTGTTTTTAATGAAGTCCAATTATGTTGTGTTGATTCAAGAAAAAGATGTTCTATGGCGCTACGTAGGGGCCTTTGTATTTGCAAGTTTTTCTTTACTTACTGTTACCTCATTGGGATTTTTACTTTCAAGCATTGCGAACAACTCTATTGGACCTATCGTAGGAACCATGAGTGCAATTGTATTCTTCACTATATTGAGCACGCTAAATATACCTTTATTTTCAGTTGTGAAGCCTTATTTATTTACTACTCACATGAATAATTGGAAAGAATTTTTTGATATTCAAGTGAATGAAAATAATGAAGCAGTTTTTGGAAGTATTTTAAATATTGCTAAAATAAAAACATCTTTGTTGGTGCTCGCCTTACACATTATATTATTTGTTTCTGCTTCGATTATTATTACGAAAAGGAAAGATATTTTAAGTTAATTGCTATGAAAAATATTTATAAATTTGGAATTGTTTGTTCTTTCATTATTACTTGTTGTAGTGTGCATGCGCAAGTGAATCCACTTATTGAAAGAGTTAGCCAAAAGTTGGCAACTGTTAATGATTATGTAGCGGAGGGTGTGATGAAAACCGATGTATCCTTCATAAAAGCAAGTTTGGGAAAAGTAAAAGTTTATTTCAAAAAACCAAATTTACTAAAGGTTAAAAAGGATGGTGGCATTTCCTTATTACCTAAAGGGGGTGTTTCAGTAACCATTAATTCACTTTTAAATACCAAACAGTATATTGCATTACCAGCTGGGAATCAACAATACAAAGGAAAAGAATTGACCGTGATTAAATTAGTGCCTACGGATGATAAATTAGATTGGGTAATTGCTACTTTATGGATTGATCCAATGGATGCTTTAGTTTATAAATCATTTACCACCACTAAAGAAAACGGCAGTTATGAAATTACCATGGAATACGGGGACTATGCCAATTTGGGCTTACCTAGTAAAATTATTTTTGCATTTAATACAAAAGATTATAAGTTGCCTAATGGAATTACCTTAGAGTTTGGAGATGATGATGCAGCAGCGAAACAAAAAATGGTAAAAAATAAAAAAGGATCCATCGAAATAACTTACCATAGTTATATCATTAATAAAGGAGTTTCAAATGCTATGTTTTAGTCTTTATAAAAAGTATATATTTTTAGTAGGCTTCCTATTTTCAATGGAGAGCAATTTTCTTTTTGCACAAGATAATACTCAATTACTTGTGGAAGCAGTAGCAACTTTTCATGCCGGGAATACGCTAAAAGAATCTGAAAAATTAATTGCTAATTTTGAAAAATTAGCAATTAATAATAGCAATATCCAAACCTGGTTGCCAGCTTATTACCTTTCACTTATTTATTCAAAATTGAGTCTAAAAAACAATGAACACGCCGAACAATATGCAGACAAAGCAATTTATTGGGCCAACACTTCACTGTCGAATAATGCGAATGATGAAAATTATTGTGCCTTGTCAATGGCAAAAACAGCAAAAATGGCTGTAAATCCTTATATGCGTTGGTTGACCTATGAAAAAAGTATTTATGCAGCTTTAGAAATGGCTAAAAAAATAAACCCGCTTAATCCACGTATTTATATTTTAGAGGGTACGTTAACCTTAAAAATGCCATTTATTTTTGGAGGAGGTTGTAACAAAGCAAAGCCATTGTTTTTAAAGGCACAATCTATTTTAACAAAGCAAGTACCTCAAAAAGTTTTACCAACATGGGGCAATCAAGTATTGAGCGAATTGAAGGAAGGTTGTCCTTTTTAAAAATGGGTGTCTTCCAATGATTCGTCTTTTGCGTTTGCAAACATGCGTGCACTTATTTTTTTCAAAGGATTCAAACGCATGTCTTGGTAACCTTTACGGGCATGAATAATGCGAATACATTCAAAAATTGATGCCGTAAATGAAGCCGCGTCAGCTTTATTTTTTCCTGCAATATCAAATGCTGTACCATGGTCAGGACTGGTTCTAACAATTGGTAAACCTGCCGTAAAATTCACCCCTTCGCCAAATGCTAAGGACTTAAAAGGAATCAATCCTTGGTCGTGATACATTGCCAACACGCTATCAAATTTTTCATGGGCACCTCTTGCAAAAAAAGCATCAGCTGGATAAGGGCCAAAAACCAATAGCTGATTTTTACTTTCTTTTATGGCAGGTCGAATAATTTCAATTTCTTCTTTGCCGATTAAACCTTCGTCACCTGCGTGCGGATTTAGGGCCAATACAGCAATACGCGGCTTATCAATGCCAAAATCTTTTTGCAAACTATTATGAAGAATCTGTAGTTTTTGTTTAATTTTTTCTTTTGTAATGTGTTTAGCAATATCTTGTACGGTAATATGTTCTGTAACAAGAGCCATTCTAATATTTTCAGCCACCAACAACATTAAGTTTTCTGTATTGCCAAAAGCATGTTGTAAATAGGGAGTATGGCCACTAAAAGTAAATTCAGGAGATTGAATATTTTTTTTGTGAATGGGTGCAGTAACTAATCCATCAATTTTTTGTTCCTTCAAAGCCGCGACTGCATATTGTAAAGAAATGAATGCGTAATTTCCACCTATTTCAGCTAATGTTCCTGGGTTAATCAGTACATCTTCCTCCCAACAATTAAGTACATTCACTTGTTTTGGGTTTAATTTACCAAGATCCGTAATCGTTGAAAAATTAAGTGGAAATTCAGGGCTCAACCTTTTGTAAAAATTAAGGCATTTGTTGTTCGCAAAGACAACGGGGATCATGAAATCTAGCACCCTATTATCAGATAAGGATTTGATGATTAATTCAATTCCAACGCCATTTAAGTCCCCACATGTAAATCCAATGATTGGTTTTCTGCTTTCCTGATTCATATCCATCTTATTAGGCTGTAAAAGTACGCACAAAAACCTAACTTTGTTACATGCAGTATACGCTAAAAAAATCACTAGGTCAGCATTTTTTAACAGACAAATCAGTTTGTGAACGTATACAAAATGTACTGAAAGCCCATTCGATGGAGCGATTGGTAGAAGTAGGTCCTGGTGCTGGTGCCTTGACTGAATTTATATATGAAATGCCAAGCATTGCATTTAAAGCCATTGAATTGGATACGGAGAAAGTAAATTATTTATTGCATACTTTTCCTAATCTAAGTGGGAAAATCATAAACGAAGACTTTTTAGAAACCTCCATGCCCTTTGACTTACCATTTACTTTAGTTGGAAATTTTCCTTATAATATTTCAACCCAAATTGTTTTCAAGGTTTTGGAATGGAAACAAAATGTACCAATGATGGTAGGAATGTTTCAAAAGGAAGTCGCTGCGCGAATTGCCTCCCAACCTCACTCAAAAGAGTATGGAATTTTAAGTGTATTGGTTCAAGCATTTTATGAGGTAACTTATTTATTTGATGTGCCTCCTAGTGCTTTTAATCCACCGCCCAAAGTTGATAGTGGGGTTATAATGTTTAAAAGAAAAGATACCTATCCATCCATGTCTTCGGAAAAAAGTTTCTATCATATTGTAAAAATGGCCTTTGGGCAACGAAGAAAAATGATACGCAATCCACTGAAACCTTATTTTACACCAGCTCAATTGGAGGATCCACTTTTTAAACAACGTGCTGAGAATCTTAGCTTCGAAGACTATGCTTCATTAACTTTTAAAATGCATAATGAAAAATAATATGCCTCCAAAAGTTATCATCACCGCTCCAGTCCATGCTTATTTGATAGACACCTTAGCTGAAAAAGGGTTTGAAATTATTTTTGAACCCTCCATTACGTATGACCAATTGTCAACGGTAATTGCTACGGCTACAGGTTTGATTGTAACGACACGTTTACAAATTGATGCCACTATTTTAGATAAAGCATCTAACTTACAATGGATTGGCAGACTTGGAAGTGGTATGGAATTAATTGATGTTGCCTATGCCAATCAAAAAGGTATACAATGTGTAAGTAGTCCAGAAGGAAATTGTACAACAGTGGGAGAGCATACGCTTGGGCTCTTACTTAGTTTGATGAATCGAATTCATAGTAGTTATATTGAAATCACCAATGGTAAATGGATACGAGATGCCAATAGGGCGGATGAGCTTACTGGAAAAACCATCGGCATCATTGGCTTTGGAAATACTGGTGCGGCTTTTGCAAAAGTTTTGACTGGCTTTGGCGTACGCATATTGGTTCACGATATTTATAAAGATAATTTTGAAACCAATCAAATTAAAAAAGCCAGTTTAGCGCAAATACAGGAAGAAGCACATGTCATTAGCCTACATTTACCCTTAACACCCCTTACCTTTCATTATGCTGATGATACTTTTTTTCGTGCTTGTAAACAAAAACCTTATTTTATTAGTACCTGTCGTGGCCAGGTAACCAATACAGGTTCAGTGATAAATGCACTTATAAATCAATTCGTTAGCGGTGTTGGTTTGGATGTGTTGGAAAAGGAACCATTAGCCCATTATACCCCTGCTGAAAAAGAACAACTTGATCAATTATTGTCTTTCCCCAATTGTCTACTAACCCCTCATATAGCTGGCTACAGTAAGGAAGCTTATTTTAAGATGGCTAAAGTGGTTTTAGAAAAATTAGCATTAATTTGAAGCAAAATCAATAACTTTGTGACTACAACGCTACAATTATGTGGCGTTGTATTTTTTTATACAAAACGAAGGTTATGAGTGAAACTAATGTTTATGTTACCCAGGAAACATTTGATAAGATGCGGGAGGAACTACAAAAATTAAAATCTGTAGACCGACCAGCAGCTTCACGCGCTATTGCAGAAGCAAGAGAAAAAGGAGATTTAAAAGAAAATGCCGAATATGATGCTGCAAAAGAAGCTCAAGGAATGCTTGAATCAAAAATTAAGCAATTAGAAGCTGCAATTTCGAATGCCAAAATTGTTGATACAAAAACGATTGATACAAGTAAGGTTACTATTTTGACAAAAGTGACCATTACCAATGAAGCCACTAAAAAAACAGTCACCTATCAATTGGTTGGTGAAAAAGAAGCAGATTTAAAGGCTGGCAAAATTTCGGCATCTTCCCCTATTGGAAAGGGTTTAATCGGAAAAAAAGTAGGCGAAGTCGCAGAGGTACAAACACCTAATGGGACAATGAAGTTTAAAGTGGATCACATAACGATTTAATTTCCATGACAATATTTTCAAAAATTATTCAAGGGGAATTACCCTGTTATAAAATTGCTTCCTCGGATAAGTTTTTTGCATTTTTGGATATTCATCCTTTACAAAAAGGACATACGCTGATTGTTCCTAAAATAGAAGTTGACAAAGTGTTTGACATACCTGACAGCTATTTAAATGAACTTATGCAATTTACAAAACCAATAGCAAAAGCAATTGAAGAAAGTTTTGATTGTAACAGAGTAAGCATGGTTACAGTTGGCTTGGAAGTACCACATGCACATATTCATTTAATACCCATTAACTCAGCTGAGGATATCAATTTTGCCAATCCAACTTTAGCCTTAACGATAGCTGAATTTCAATATATACAAGCATTAATTGTAAGTAAATTGAAATAATTTACTAGGGTAACTTTATGCGATCTGGATGATTGGTCATAAAAGCATCCCACCCATTTGATTTTTTTGCATTTTTTGATCCTTTGCCTTTCGGGGACAAGGGTAAAATGGGGCCACTCATTTGGTATAAATGACATAAAGCAACGCCCAAGGCATCAGTTGCATCAAAGTATTTGGGCTGTTTTTTGATTCCAAGGGTTTGAGACAACATTTTCCAAACCATATTTTTATCTGCATTTCCATTGCCTGTTATAGCTTGTTTTACTTTTTTGGGAGCGTATTCTGTTACTGGTATTTGAAAATGCATTGCCGCTGCAATAGCAACCCCTTGAGCCCTACCGAGTTTGAGCATACTTTGAACATTTTTACCAAAAAAAGGGGCCTCAATGGCAAATGTTGTAGGTTGATATTGTTGAATGAGTTCTATTATTTTAGCATGAATCAGTTGAAGCCTAGCGTAAATGTCTTTTTCGTGGGTCAATTTTAAAATATCCATATCAATTACTTCGGGCTTAGTGCCACCCCTTAAAAGGGCATAGCCTAAAATTTGTGTACCAGGGTCAATACCCAAAATGAGGGGAGGCTTCGTCATATAGAATAAAGTTACTGATATCCTATCAAATCCCGAACTTTGGCTATATGTTAAAAAAAGGCCTATTTACACTCTATGCTTATGTAAAAAAAGGGGTGGGGGTTTTACTATTTGTAAGCTGTAGTTTTGCAATTTACCATACAGTGTTTTCAAATACACAATGGGCCGGTTATTGGCATATTTTCAGTAACTCATTATCAATAATTTCTTGGCATCAATGGCTGATTTTATTTTTAGGCATGTTTGCTAATTTTATCATGGAAGCCATCAAATGGAAAAAAGTAATTGCTAGTTATCATACCATGAAGATGCTACAATCGCTCAAAGCTGTTTTGGTTGGACAAACTTTTGCATTTTTCACACCGAATAGAATTGGAGAATATGCAGGACGAGCCCTTTATCTTGAAAGTCACAATAAGTGGTTGGGAGTTGCTCATTTAGCATGGGCTTCTTATGCCCAATTATTAGTGACCATTTTTTTTGGATCTATTGCATTGAGCTTACAGGTACATGACTACACATCCATTTTAGGGTTTTGGACAAGTTGGGCGAAATGGGGTATTCCATTCATCGGAATCATCACCACCTTAGTTTACTTTAATCAACACGAGTGGGGTGCACAAGCTCGGTTTTTAAAAATAATTCAAATTGCAAGGAAAATTAAACTTTCCTTATTGATACTCTCTTTGGGTAGGTACCTCATTTTTTTATTTCAATATATTTGGGTTGCACAAATGTTACACATGCATATTGCCTTGATTCCATTCATACAATCTATCGCTATGCTGTTTTTATTTTTAAGTATTTTGCCAACGATAAGTTTTACTGAATTGGTCATTAGAGGACAACTTCTTTTACTGATAATGGCACCTATATACCAAGATAAATTCTCCATTATTACTTTGTCCTCTTTAATTTGGGCTGTTAATTTTTTAATTCCATCAATTATAGGCGCTTTCTTATTACTAAGTTATCGCTTAAATCAATAAATTTAATTGTAAATAAATAGCACTATGAAATTACTTTTTCTACATTTATTTTTTCCTATTTTTAGTTTTTTACCTTCTAAAGACAATGGACTTTGCAATCAGACAAATACTTCTTTTTCGGTTGGAGAAAAAATTTCATACACTATTTATTACAACGTAATTGGCTTATATGTAAATGCGGGAAGTGCTGAATTTACAACGACCGCTAGTAACTGGAATGGGCTTCCTGCTTATACTTATACGGCAACTGGTAAGTCAAATGCAAAATATGATTGGATTTTTAAAGTAAGGGATAAATATGAAAGCATTGTAGATGTTCAAACTTTATTACCTTATCAATTTACCAGACAAATTAATGAAGGAAGTTTTCATCAAACCGAATCCTTGTTGTTTAATCAGAAAGCAAAAACTTTGACAACTTCTACAATGCCTGGAATTTTCAAAACTGCCGAATGCACCTATGATGTCATAAGTGCAGTGTATGCGGCTAGGAATATAAAATATGATAATTATCAAATAAATGAAAAAATTTATTTGAACTTTTTCCTTGATAAAGAATTGTTCCCTTCCTATTTTAAATTTTTGGGAAGAGATGAAATTACAACGCGTTATGGTAAATTTAAAGTGATTAAAATTGCGCCATTGTTGGTAAAAGGAACTGTTTTCAATGGGGGTGAAAAAATGACAATTTGGGTAACCGACGATGAAAATCATATTCCTGTGCGTATTGAAACACCCATTGTAGTTGGCAGTATCAAAGTGGATATGGTTGGATTCCAAAATTTGAGGCACCCAATGACGGCCCTCATGAATGTAAACAACTAAATAAAGTTGACACGGATTGAACCCGCACTCCTTTTTCAGTTGCTTGTAATTGGCAACATTCATTAATGGGGTCATGCTCAAAGAAAAGAGTGTAATTTTTTTTCATTGCTTCATCTAAAAAAATCTCTTTTTCTTGTAAGGTTACCAAAGGTTGCATATCATAACCCATTATGTAAGGGATAGGGATGTGAGCAACACTTGGCAATAAATCGGCCATAAAAACGAAAAATTTTCCATTACATTCAATTTTCGGAATCAACATACCCTTTGTATGTCCATTAACAATCAGGAAGCTAATTGAATTTGTAAAGGCAATTTCTTGCAATGCTTGGTTACTTTGGTAGGGCGGAATTTCAATCAATTTTAATTGACCAGCAGTTTTAATAGGCAAAATATTTTCAGGTAAAAAAGATGCTTTTTCTCTTTTATTGGGTTGCATGGCTTCATCCCATTGTGGTGCGCTTACCCAGTAAGTTGCATTTGGAAATACAGTTTTCAACTGTCCGTCTTTATTTTCTACAGCACCCCCTACATGGTCAAAGTGAAGATGGGTAAGTAATACATCGGTAATATCTTGTACGGTTAATTTAATTTTTTGTAAAGCTTCGGATAAGGATACTGTATTGGAGGGTTGATAATGACTAAAAAATTTGGCGTCTTGTTTATTGCCCATTCCTGTATCAATTAATATTTTACGATTGCCCTCAATAACTAAAAGGCACCTTAATGCCCAGGTGCATAAATTATTTTCATCTGCAGGATTGAGTGCATTCCAAATTTTTTTGGGAACCACACCAAACATAGCACCTCCATCTAATTTAAAATTGCCTGTTTCAATACTAATTAATTGCATGCTTAGCTAGTTTTAAAGTTCGATACAACAATATAAACCCTATGACAAAAAAGATACCTAATGCTAAAACAGCATTTCTTTGAGAGCCCGTTATTTCATTGATAAATCCAAAACTAAACATGCCAATGACGATGGCAATTTTTTCAGTAACATCAAAAAAACTAAAATAACTTGTGGTATCATGTGTTTCAGGCATTAATTTAGCGTAGGTGCTCCGGCTCACCGATTGAATACCACCCATTACAAAACCAACCACGACGGCAAGTGTATAAAAGGGCACTACACTGTTTCTGGGTAAATAATATCCCATGATGCAACCGGCAATCCAAATCAGAATGGCGAATAACAAAGTATTGAAATTTCCCCATTTGCTTGCCATTTTAGCCATGAAAGTTGCACCGGGAATTGCGACCACTTGAATGATTAAAATGGCTAAAATTAAATTTGTTGTAGGAATATTTAATTCACTCTTTCCATATAAAGTAGCTGCTAACATGACCGTTTGAACACCCATATTGTAAAAGAAAAAGGAAACTAAAAATCTTTTTAAAGTTGGTTGTGTTTTTAGTTCCTTCCATACTTTATGCAATTCTTTATATCCCTGTGTCAAGAGATTTTTACTATGTTTACCTGTTACGCCTATTCCGTTTGGAAGTCGACCAATGGAAAACCAACCAAAACCCATCCACCATATACCCACTAATAAAAAAGATATTTGGGAAGCTTTACCAACTGTAATGCCAAAAAGTGCTGGCTTTAATACAAATACAAAACAAATTAATTGTAACAAAACCGATCCAATATAACCCATCACAAATCCTTTGGCACTTACCCGATCTCTGTCTTCAGGCGCTGCAATTTCAGGTAAATAGGAATTGTAAAAAACAAGGCTACTCCAAAATCCAATACAAGCGATAATTACGGCAAGTAAACCACCAATTAGGTGGTTTTTATCAAAAAAGTAAAGTGAGGCACAAGCAAGGGAACCCATGGTACAAAAAAATTGAAGAAATTGTTTTTTATTGCCCCGATAATCAGCCACCGATGATAAAATGGGAGATAATATAGCAACAACTACAAAAGCAATCCCTAAAACATAATTATACAATGCAGTGTTTGAAAATTCCCAATTGCCAATTTTTATTTTATCAATTATCGTAGCTTCATTTCCATCTCCTGTAACAGCTTCATAATAGGCAGGAAAAATAGTTGAGGTAATGACTAAATTGTAAACACTATTGGCCCAATCATACATGGCCCAACCATTGATTACTTTTTTTGAGGCAGTCTGCATAAGGTTTATTTGTAAGCTTAAATATACAAATAAATAGGACTATGGTTCAGAAATCAAACAATGCTCTTTGTAAGCAATAAAGCAATGATGATGAGTCCTAATACAATACGGTACCAACCAAATAAGGCAAAGCCTCTTTTTTGGATAAAACTGATTAAAAATTTAACACTTAATAAAGCAATAACAAATGCTACAATGCTTCCAATTATTAGTAAAAATAAATTATCATGTGAAAATACTTGGGGACTTTCTTTGTATACGTCTATTGTTTTTTTAGCAGAGGCAGCTAACATGGTTGGCACTGCTAAAAAAAAGGAAAATTCAGCAGCATTTTTCTTTGTCAGTTTTTGGCTCATGCCACCAACAATTGTTGCGGCGCTTCGACTTAATCCTGGGAACAATATGGAAAGTACTTGAAAACAACCTACAATGAAAGATTGTTGATAAGTCATTTCTTGCGGGGCTTTTTCATTGGTAACAAATAATTGATCAATAAACAATAAAATCAGTCCACCTGCAACCATTACAATTGCAATAAGCATTTTATTGTCCTCAACCATATCGATGTATTTTTTTAATAGGGTGCCAAAAATAATGGCGGGCACTAAGGCAATAATTAATTTTAAATAAAAACTATAATGTTTAAAATCAAAAAATTTTTTATAATAAACCACAACAACTGAGGCAATGGCGGCTAATTGGATTACAATTTCAAATAGTTTTACAAAATCTTCTTTGGGGTCAACACCTAGTATAGGATTCGCAAATTTCATATGAGCTGTACTAGAAATAGGTAAAAACTCGGTAATACCTTCTATAATTGCGATAACAATGGTTTGGAAAATGTTCATGAAATTGAATTAATGAATATTTAAAGCGATTTTGTGTTCACTTTTCAAATAAAGAAAGTAAGGTTATGATTTTTTGAAAATGGCGTATATCTCTACAATAAAGCCTGCAATGATCATGATGGGTGCTAAGGTGATTCTACGAAAACCATATACTTCATTGGCATTGAAAACATTTGGATCAGCACTTTTGCCACCTGACATTAGTAACATTCCTGTGATAATGAAAGCTGCACCAATTAACATCCATAAGTAATTTTTTTTTCCAAAAAAAATGAGTGATTTTTTGTTGTTATCCTGAGGCATATGTGATTAATTTTACGTTCAAATGTACTAATATTTGTGTTTAGTATAACTCATCTAGTTTCATTTTTAGATATTTTAACACGCTACGGTAGGTACTTAATACCGAGATACCTATACCCACCATTATGAGTCCTCCAAATAACAGTAAGTTTTTACTGAATACTTGCAAGGTACTGATTTGTGGAATTTGATTGGTAGCCCATTCAATGAGTCCAAACAATAAGATACTTGCTATAATAGCACTCATAAATCCATTGATTACAGCTCGAATTAATAAAGGTTTGGAAATAAAATTTCTTGTTGCACCCACCATCTGCATCGTCTTAATTAAAAAGCGGTTGCTATACATAGCCAACCTAATGGTATTGTCAATACTAATGATAACAATTAAACAAAGCACAACAGATAAGACTAAAAAAAGGACACCAATTTTTGTGGCACGTTCATTTAAATTGGTTACTAAACTTTTAGGGTAAGCAATATCTGTAATTTCTTTTCCAAAATTATTTTCAATAGCGGTCGATATTTTTGTAAGACTATCAGCATTTACATACGTTGCTTTTGCAAAAAAATCAACACTCTCAGGTAATGGGTTTACATTTAACATTTTCCCCCAATCTTCGTTATTTTCTTTATTCCAAATTTCTTTTGCCTTTTCCTTATCAACATATTCAACATTTTTTGCGTAAGGCTGAGTTGAAATAAATTGTTGAATTTTCGATATCACATTTTTATCTAGTGTCCTCAAATAAACACTTATCCGAATATCTTCTTTAAAATTGTCTCCAATAGAATGTAAATTAATAAAAAGCCAACCCATGATACCCATGATAAACAACACAATTGCTACCCCAATAATGCTGTACAAATAGTTAGGCTTACTTCTTTTTAAAGTTCCTTGTCCGTTTACTGCCATGACATTAAAATTTTATTGGTTCACATTACAAATGTACGGTTTTGAAAGCTAATGACTTACATTTGCATAGGTTGAATTATGCCCATTTTTTACCAAAAAAGCGTTAAAAAATGATAGGACTCGATGTTGAACCAACTAATTTTAGATTTTTAAGAAATAGCAAAAATGGAATATCAGTTTAGTGTGATAGAGAAAAATTGGCAAGCTGTTTGGAAAAACAAGAAAGCTTATCAGGTTAACAATGATAGTACAAAGCCTAAATGTTATGTGCTTGATATGTTTCCTTATCCAAGTGGAGCAGGATTGCATGTGGGCCATCCTTTGGGATATATCGCCGCTGATATATACAGTAGATTCAAACGATTAAAAGGTTTTAACGTATTACATCCAATGGGCTATGATGCATTTGGTTTGCCCGCAGAACAATATGCGATTGAACATGGAGTCCATCCTTTAAAAAGCACCCATTCAAATATTGATAATTTTAGAAAACAATTAGACAATATAGGATTCAGTTACGATTGGGAGCGAGAAGTAAGAACCTGTGACGCAAGTTACTATAAATGGACCCAATGGATATTTTTACAATTGTTTACGAGTTATTATGATCGGGCAGCACAAAAAGCGAAGCCCATTGCTGACTTAGTTGCCGATTTTGAAAAAGAAGGGAATACAAACCATATATGCCCTGGCGACAATAACCTTACCTTTTCAGCAGCACAATGGTTGGCTTATAGTCAACAAGCTCAACAAGCCATTTTAATGCATTATCGATTGGCCTTTTGTGGCTATGGGGAAGTGAATTGGTGCGAAGCCTTGGGCACTGTACTTGCGAATGATGAAGTAATCAATGGATTTAGTGAAAGAGGCGGGCATCCGGTTGAAAAGAAAAAATTAAGACAATGGTACTTACGCATCACTGAATATGCGGATCGTTTGTTGTCTGGATTGGATATGGTTGAATTTAGTGATTCAATGAAGGAAATGCAGTCCAATTGGATTGGAAAAAGTTATGGTGCCGAAATTGATTTTGCCGTGAATGGGCATGATGCAAAATTACGTGTATATACTACGCGTCCGGATACGGTTTTTGGCGTTGATTTTGTGGTTGTGGCCCCTGAACATACTTTAATCGAAAGCATAACACCCGACTCACATTCAAAGGATGTAGCGGACTATATTGCTTATGTAAAAAGTAGAAGTGAACGGGAGCGAATGGCTGAAAAGAAAATTACAGGCTGTTTTACGGGGGCCTATGTTGTGAATCCTTTTAATCAACAATTAATTCCTATTTGGATTTCTGAATATGTATTAGCAGGGTATGGTACTGGCGCGATCATGGCGGTACCTTGTGGAGATGATCGTGACTTTAAATTTGCAAAACATTTTAACATTCCAATCACCAATATTATTGGAGATGCTTTTGATGGGATGGAAGCAAATTCTACCAAAGAAGCTATTTTGAGTCATAGTGATTTTTTAAATGGTATTGTCCAAAAGGATGCAATTGACATTGTAATCAATAAGATTGAAGTGTTGGGTATTGGAAAACGTAAAGTGAATTTTAGAATGCGCGACGCGGCATTTAGTAGACAGCGTTATTGGGGGGAGCCCTTCCCGATTCAATGGGTGGATGGCATGGCGATCCCGTTGTCATCAAATGAGTTGCCTTTGTTATTGCCTGAGGTAGAACATTACGGGCCTGGTCCGGAAGGGGAGGGACCACTGGCAAATATTGAATCTTGGAAGGCATCTAATTATGAAACCAATACCATGCCAGGTTATGCGGGGAGTAGTTGGTATTTCTTACGTTATATGGATCCCAAAAATGAAGTTGAATTTTGTAGCCGCAAAGCAAGTGATTATTGGGGGCAGGTAGATTTATATATTGGGGGAACGGAGCATGCAGTAGGTCATTTGCTATACAGTCGTATGTGGACTAAAGCATTGTATGATTTAGGACATATTGGTTTTGAGGAGCCTTTCAAAAAATTATTAAACCAAGGAATGATACAAGGTAGTTCTCGATTTGTTTACCGTAAAAGGGGTTCAAACACTTTCCTTTCATTAGGTTTGGTTGAAGGACAAGAGGTGGATGCACTGCATGTAGATGTTAATTTAGTTGATGGGGTTGAATTAGATATAGCTGCATTTAAAAAATGGAAACCTGATTATGCCCATGCTGAATTTGTGTTAGAAGCGGGCAAATATATTTGTGGTGTAGAGGTGGAAAAAATGTCTAAGTCAAAATTCAATACCGTAAATCCTGATGACTTGGTGCAAAAATATGGAGCTGACACTTTTAGGATGTATGAAATGTTCTTAGGGCCAGTAGAGCAAAGTAAACCATGGGATACCAAGGGAATTGAAGGGGTACATCGTTTTATAAAAAAGTTTTGGAGATTGTTTTTTGATGAATTGAAAGGCAGAATATGGGTCGAGGAAGCCCCTACCGACGAAGAGTTAAAAATTTTGCACAAAACCATCAAAAAAATTGAGGAAGACACTGATCGATTTAGCTTTAATACAGCCATTAGTGCTTTTATGATTTGCATCAATGAACTTTATGATATAGGTTGTCATAAAAAAGAAATTTTAGAACAAGTTCTAGTATTAATTGCCCCTTACGCCCCACATTTTGCTGAAGAATTATGGAGTGCTTTAGGCAATACAGGCTTAATTGTGGATGCTGCTTATCCAATGTTTAACCCTCAATATTTGGTGGAAACTTCAAAAGAATACCCGGTTAGTATTAATGGGAAAGTACGTGCCAATATCGAAATTGACCTAGCCTTGACAACGGATGAAGTTCGGGAAATAGTGCTTGCTCACCCTACAATCCAAAAATGGGTAGAAGACAATCCCATAAAAAAACTAATTTTTGTAAAAGGTAGGATGATAAATATTGTTATCTGATTGAATAATTAGTATAAATTTATATAATTAACTTTTTTAATTGCTTTCAAAATAAGCTTAAACTATTATTATGAAAAAATCAATGCTGCTACTTGTTGTTTTTTGTTTACCAGTTGTTGTCACAATCGCTCAAATGCAAGGTGGTAATTTACCTCGTTTTGTTCGTTGGATTGACAATAGCCAAGTAGTGATCAACACCAAGCTGAACAATGAAAAAGCCCCAAAGGACTACATATATTCTATCGTTTCAAAACAATATGCCCCTGCGCCAGCAGGGAAAACAGGTTCAGACAAAGTGGTACTTGTAAAAAATGCCAATCTGTTTTTAGTTGAAGATGGAATAGAGAAACAACTGACATTTGATGAAGCGGAAGAAAAAAATCCAACGCTTTCTCCAGATGGTAAATTTGTTGGCTACACAAAAAATAATAATTTATATACAGTTTCTATCGAGGACAAAAAGGAAACAGCCATTACCCACGAGGAAACAAAAGGAATTTTGAATGGATATGCAAGCTGGGTATATTTTGAAGAAATTTTTGGTCGCCCTACACAATATCGCGCATTTTGGTGGAGTCCAGATAGTAAATACATTTCTTTCATGCGTTTTGACGAAAGGAAAGTGCCTATGTTTCCTATATATAATAGTGATGGGCAACATGGTTATATAGAAGAAACCAGGTATCCTAAAGTAGGAGACCCCAATCCAATGGTAAAAATTGGATGGGTTGCCCCAACAGGTGGAAACATTACTTGGGCTGATTTTAATGAACAAGAAGACCAATATTTTGGATGGCCTATTTGGAATCCAAACAATAATAACATGTGGTTGTCTTGGATGGATCGCGGTCAAAATAAGTTAAAGATTTATGAATTAGATATGGCGAGTGGTGCAAAGAAAGAAGTATACCAAGAATACCAAAAAACATGGATTGATTTAGAGGATCGTGTGAGTGGTAGAATTAATTTTTTAGGGAACAATAAAGGATACATTGCACAATCTGATGCAACGGGTTGGAATCATTTGTATTTATATGATATGACTGGTAAGTTGTTAAATCCAATTACCAGCGGTAAGTATACTGTAACAGGCATCAAATTAATTGATGAAAAAAATAATACCATTTATTTTACAGCTAGAGGTATTGAGAATACAGCTAGAATTGATTTTTATTGTGTAGGTTTTGATGGTAAAAATTTTAAACGTTTAAGTGTAGGTGAATACAACTATAGTCAAATTAATTTAGCACCAGATGCAAAACATTTTGTAGCTGTTTATAGCAATGTAAAAACACCTACCACTATTGCAGTGATTGATATTCCTAAAAAAGGAGTAGCGAATGTCCAACAAATTGGTGCTGCAGTAGATTCCAATTTCAATCCAGCTAATTTTGCTGTAACAGAATTAATTAGAATTAAAAGTGCAGATGGATTGTATGAATTACCTGCGCTTGTTACTTGGCCAAAAAATAGGGATCCCAATAAAAAGTATCCATTATTAGTAAGTATCTATGGAGGTCCAAATGCAGGTACGGTAATGGATAGCTGGAGCAATCCCGCTTCAAAAGAAAATTGGGCAAAGGAAGGTATTATTCAAGTAGCATTTGACCATCGGGCAAGTGGACATTTTGGAAAAGAAGGTGTGAATTACATGTACCGTAATTTAGGGTATTGGGAAATGCAGGATTATATGACCATGGCTAAATGGTTTATTGCCAATGGAAGTGCAGATCCTAAAAAAATATGCATCACAGGATTTAGTTATGGTGGATACATGAGTTGTTATGCACTCACTTATGGTGCTTCAGTATTTACGCACGCTATGGCTGGTGGTAGTGTTGTGGATTGGGGTTTATATGATTCTCATTATACAGAACGTTACATGGATACACCAGGGGAGAATCCAGAAGGGTATAAATCGAGCAGCGTATTAACGTTTGTAAAAGATTTTAAAGGTACACTACAATTGGTTCATGGCACTTCGGATGACAATGTGCATATGCAAAATTCCATCCAATTTTTAAGTGCATTACAAGATAATGGGAAAGAAGTGGAGTTTATGTTGTATCCAGGTGGAAGACATGGATGGGGTGCTGCGAAAGGAAAACATTTTACAGAATTAAAAAACAAGTTTATTTACACGCATTTGCTTGAAAAACCATACACGGCTGCTAAATAAGTTTGTCTTGAATCAACAATGCGTTAGGCATAAACAATAAAAATTACATGGCCAATCCAAATTTTGATACGGATCAACAAAATTTAAATCCTCAGGATCGTGAATTTGAGAATAGTATTCGTCCCAATTATATGGAAGCCTTTTCTGGTCAACCTCAGTTGATTGAGAATATTAGCATTTTTATTAAAGCAGCCAAGTTAAGAGGAGAGGCGTTGGACCATATCTTGTTTCATGGTCCACCAGGCTTAGGTAAAACGACTTTGAGTAGAATCGTGGCCAATGAAATGGGTGTGCAAATTAAAGAAACATCAGGACCAGTTATTGAAAAGCCTAGTGATTTGGCTGGCTTATTGACTAGTTTAGAGCCTAATGATGTCTTATTTATTGATGAAATACATCGCTTAAGTACAGTAGTGGAAGAGTATTTGTATGCAGCGATGGAGGATTATAAAATTGACATCATGATTGATAGTGGTGCCAATGCACGTAGTATTCAAATTAACTTGAATCCATTCACATTGGTTGGTGCTACCACTCGAAGTGGATTGCTAACGGCACCCTTGCTTTCCCGATTTGGTATTAAGTCACGCTTGGAATATTATCCTGCTACAGTAATTGAAAAAATAATTATCAGAAGTGCAGGTATATTAAATGTGAACATTCGTACTGAAGCTGCCGGAGAAATTTCAAGACGTAGTCGAGGAACGCCAAGAATTGCGAATGGATTATTAAGAAGGGTACGTGATTTCGCCCAAGTATTAAATGATGGAATCGTAGATTTAGGCATTACCAAACATGCACTCAAAGCATTGAATGTCGATGAACATGGCTTAGATGAAATGGACAATAGAATTTTGTTGGCAATTATTGAAAAATTCAAGGGTGGTCCAGTGGGCATATCCACCATTGCAACAGCTGTAGGAGAAGAGTCGGGTACGATTGAAGAAGTTTATGAACCTTTTTTGATACAAGAAGGATTTTTGCAAAGAACCCCACGTGGAAGAGAAGTTACCCATAAAGCTTATGAGCACTTAGGAAAGCAGCGAGGGGGACATTCAGAGCATCCTGAATTGTTCAGATAGCATGAAAAAATTTTTCTTTTATGGATGTACCACTAACCTGAATCCGTTACCGTGAATATTTACAATTTCAATTTGTGGATCCTCTTTCAAAAATTTTCTTAGTTTGGCAATATAAACATCCATACTTCTTCCATTAAAATAGGTATCGCTGCCCCATATTTTTTTCAAAGCTTTTTCTCTTGTTAGTAAATCATTTTTGTGTTCAGCCAACATTTTCAACAATTCGTTCTCTTTTGGAGATAAAATTTGAATGAGTTCTCCATGTTTTAATTCCCTCAATTTTGGATTAAAATGGTAGGTGCCTAATTCAAATTCAACACTATCACTTACTTTGTTGTCTTCCTCATTACGCTTGATAATTGCTTTTATTTTAAGCATTAACACTTCACTGTCAAAAGGCTTGGTGATGTAATCATCAGCCCCAAGTTTGTAACCTTGTATGATATCTTCTTTCAATGTCTTTGCACTTAAAAAAAACAAAGGTACATCTGGGTCAATATCTCTAATTTCCGCTGCTAATGTAAATCCATCAACATGAGGCATCATTACATCTAATAAACAAAGGTCAAATTTTTCTCTTTGAAAGGCAGCAAGTCCTAAGCGCCCATCACGTTCAAGTGTAACCTCGTACTCGTCTAATTCTAAATAATTTTTTAATACCAATCCCAAGTTGCTATCGTCTTCACACAATAACACTTTAAATTTCTTTTTATCTTCCATAGTTTATTATTTTAAAAAGTTGCTTAATTGTAAAGAAACGAATTTTACGATTTCAAGTCATAAATGTATTTCCAATGTTTTGTTAAATATACCTATCTCTTCGTACGTAAACAAATGTCACATATTTCACAAGGCGTTGGTTTTGTTTCGCCAAAATAACTAGCTAAATATACACTCCTGCACATAAGAGAAGGTTCCCCTTGTAAATAAATAATAAAGTGTTTAATTCGCCTGTTAAAAGCATTTTTCATCATTTTGTAGTGGTCAAAGTCAATCTTCATAGTATTGGCAGCAGTCCTATTCCATATGAATTGAACAACAGGTTGGTTTTGTTTTTGAACATAATGAATAATGCCCTGTTTTGCCATAAAATGTAAATGTTGTACAACAAAAGAAAGGTCTCTTTGCAATAATGATGCTAATAAACTTTCATTGATAAAATGGGGGCTATCTAAAATTCCTCCATATGTTCTTAAAAGGGTTTGTAACAATACCCCCGCTTCATAATGTAGTTGTTGAAATGTTTCAATTGTCAATCTATCCCCCAGCACTTGCAACATGGATGGGGTGAAAGCAGCTTTTGAAAAGTGTAAGTGACCCTCTTGTTGAATCCAACTAAGCGCATTGCGCGCTATAATTTTATCCCATTTAAAAACAGTACAAAAATTTTCAAAATCAAACATAAAATGTTGCCGCTCACCCATTCCAATTGGAAGTTGCACAAAATCTGCAAGGTTTTGGTATATCTTTTTTATGGTTTCAATACTTGGGTATTTTTTTTCTTGTAATCCAATCCAATATTCCCAATCACTTTGTTGGTATAGTAAAATTGCTTCTGAAAATGCACCATCTCTACCAGCTCGACCAGCTTCCTGATAATATTGTTCAATACTGCCAGGTATATCATAATGAATTACTTTTCGAACATCTCCCTTGTTGATACCCATCCCAAAAGCGCTCGTACTCACTACAATCTGTGTTTTATTTTCCATCCAATTTGTTTGAACCAACTGCCTATCTGCCATGGGCATGCCAGCATGGTATTCGCCAATATTGTATCCATATGTACTAAGCAATTGGCTTAGTTGGCTTACCGTGTTTCTGGTATTGCAATATATAATGGCCGACCCATTTAATTCATTTAAAATATTTTTAAGCGTATGAACTTTAACAGGAACCTTTTGGATAGCATATTTAAGATTAGGCCTTAAAAAACGGTCTGAAATAATATTGGCATTAGTGATCCCTAATTGTTTAAGCAGATCCTGTTGAACCACCGGAATAGCCGAAGCTGTCATGGCTAGTATTGGGATGGAAGGAAATAAACTTTTTAAGATACCAAGCTTTCGATAAGGGGGTCTAAAATCATAACCCCATTGTGAAATACAATGAGCTTCATCGATTGCAATGAGTGTAATGTTAACGTTGCATATAGCCGTTTGAAAAGTTTGTTGTGCTAATTTTTCAGGTGAACAATAAATAAATGTATACTTACCCCGTTTGGCTTCTGTTAAAATAGTATCCTGCTGCCCCTCATTTAAATGGGCACCCAATGCTATTGCAGAAATATGTTTGGATTGTAAATCGTTAACCTGATCCTGCATTAAGGCAATTAACGGACTAATCACCAAGCAAATGCCGTCCTGCAGTAAAGTGGGTACTTGAAAACAAATTGATTTTCCGCCACCTGTCGGTAGTAGGGCAAGCGTGTCTTTTTTTTCAAGGACACTCTTGATGATGATGAGTTGTTGAGGTCTGAAACTTTCATACCCCCAATACTTTCTTAATATAGTTATTGCTGATTCCAAAAAAAATTATACTAGTTTCTTTTTGAATAATCTTAATGAATTTAAGACAAGTACAACATCACTTAATCCCATGAGTAATGCACCATAAGTAGGCCCCCAAGTGCCTAATAAACCCAAAGCCGCTACTGGAATCGCAATCATATTATAAGAAAAAGCCCAGGCTAAATTTTCTTTAATCGTTTCATAAGTACGTCTTCCCAACCCCAACGACATAGGTAAATTTTGCAAACCTTTGTTCATTAAAATAACCTGTGCACTTTGAATGGCTATATGAGATGCATTGCTTAAGGAAATGCCAATAGTCGCTTTTGCTAAAGCAGGGGCATCATTGATTCCATCACCCACCATTGCGGTAGGCGCAATGGCAGTTAAAGCGGCTAACTTTTCCAATTTATCAGCCGGACTTTGTTCACTTATAATTTCTTGAATACCCAATGCTTTACCAACAGCATCGCATTTTACTTTTCGGTCACCACTTAGTAAAATAGTATGAATTCCCTGATGATGTAAAATATCAATCACTTCTTTTGCCTCTGGTCTTATTTGATCTGCAACATCCACCCAGCCAATGAACTCATTGTTTTTTTGTATGTAAATAGTATGACCATCATCGGCATTTTGGTTGACTAATGTTTTAAAAGAGCCTGCCCAGTATTGATTACCAACTTTATCCATTGCACTTATTCCCAATCCTTTTATTTCTTCTATATTGGCCCAATTGATCACATTATTTGTTTTCCAATGACTGTTAATACATTTTGCGATTGGATGATTAGAATATCTTTCTAATGAATAAACAAGGGCTTTAAAATCTTCTTCGCTTAAATTATTGGACGCTACTGAATTTGTTGCAGCAGTAACAGAAAGGGAAGTATGTTCAATTTTAAAATGAGCAATCTCAAAATGTCCTGTGGTAAGGGTACCAGTTTTATCAAATACAACTTGTTTAATATCTTTAAATGTTTCTAAACTTTTTGCATTTTTAAAGATCACACCATTTCTGGCGCCACGTCCTAATCCAACAGCAATGGCAGCAGGTGTAGCAAGTCCCATTGCACAAGGACAGGAAATAACTAATACAGCAATGGCTCTTAACATACTATCTCCAAATCCTAAACTAGCCCCTGAGGCATTATGGGCAAAAAAGTAATTACCTAACAAGGTAACCAATGCAATACTTAACACCAATGGGACAAAGATGGCTGAAATTTTATCGGCTAGTATTTGTACAGGTGGTTTTTCACCCTGTGCCGCTTTTACCATTTTTAAAATATTGGCAAGCACAGTGTCATTTCCCACTGCAGTCACGTATGCTTTTATAGTTCCATTTTCAATAGTACTACCGCCCAATAAAATGTCATTCATTTTGCGATGTACAGGAACACTTTCGCCAGTTACAATAGATTCATTTACATTCGCTTCCCCCCATAATACTTTACAATCCATGGGAATTGTTTCACCCGTATTCATTAAAATCAAGTCGCCCACTTTTAAGGTATCACTCTCTACACTGAATAAAATTTCTTTGTGATTTTCATCAAACACAATCATATTGGCCATTACTTTTTGAGCCCTTACCAATTCTTTTAACGCACGTTGAGTAGATTCAATAGAAGCGTCTTCTAAATAATTTCCAAAAAATACAAGGGTTAATATGGTAACGGTAGTTTCGTAATAGGCAAACTCCATACCCTTACCAATTAAAGTGCCATATAAACTATATCCAAAACTGGATAGGGCGCCAATGCTTACCAATACGTTCATATTCGGAATACCATTGTATAAACTATTCCAAGCACTCTTTCCAAAATAGCGCATACCAACAAAAAATACAGGAAGGGTTAAGCCCAATTGTACAAAAGGATTCATGAATACTTGCATTCCTGGCATTTGATGTAGGCCAGGAATCATATGTGCAACAAGGGGTATAGAAAAAATTGAACAGAAAATGGCACGCTCTTTGTGCGTGGACAACCATTTGTTTTTGGGAGCAGCTTGATCCTGCCCACGTACTTTGTATCCTAAACTAGTAATGCCTTTTACTAAATTTTCTTTTTTTAAATAGGCTGGCAAATCAAATTGTACTTCACCCTCCATAAAACTAACTTTGGGTTCAATTACACCTTGATTTTCTAAATATTTATGTATAGAAAGTGCACAGTTGGTGCAACTCATTCCGTCTACTTTTAATTGTATGTGTTCCATAGTTACTGGTTTAGAAACTTCAGTAAATGCAATTCCACTATAAAGGTACGACCCTTTTGAGATTTCTAATTTTGGCTTTTTAATTGTTGCTGTATCTTTGACATATGGAAATGAATTACCATTTAGATCTAATAGAAACCATAGCATCCACTTTGTTAAAGGAATATGGAGATAAAACCATTTGGGCATTTTTTGCACCCATGGGTGCAGGCAAAACCACTTTAATAAGCCAAATTTGCAAACAATTGGGTGTTGAGGATGCAGTTTCTAGTCCCACTTTTGCAATTATGAATCAATATGAGGCGAATGGTAAATTGATTTACCATATGGATTGGTATCGTTTGGAAAATGAAGCGGAAGCCATTAGGACAGGGGTTGAAGCTGCCATGGAAGAAGCAGATTTATGTTTTATTGAGTGGCCCGAGAAAGCCCCTGGCTTATTAACTGAAAATTGTGTTCAAATAGAAATAGAAATAATTGATGCAGAACATAGAAGGATTTTTATACCTTCATAAAAACATGCCATTATGAGTTCAATGAAACCTCAAATTGCTGGTTCCATTTCCTTTGAAACAAAAGAAGAAGTCCTTGACATTCCGCACCGTACAAAGTCATTGTTGATCGGTATTCCCAAAGAAATTGCGTTTCAGGAAAATAGAATTGGATTAATTCCCGAAGCTGTAGGTGTGTTGGTTGCCAATGGACATGAGGTATTGGTAGAGTCGGGCGCAGGGGATGGGAGTGGATATACCGATCATGATTATGCAGAAGCAGGCGCACACTTAGTTTTTGAAAAAGAAGACGTGTACAAATGCCCCATCTTGGTAAAAACGGCTCCCCCAACAGAAGCAGATTTACCTTTTTTTCAAATAAATCAAACAATTATTTCACCCTTACATTTATCTGCACTAAAAAAAGAATTGGTTGAAAAATTAATGGCTAAAAAAATTACAGCACTTGCCATCGAAAACATAAAAGATGAAAATCAAAATTATCCTATTTTAAGAAGTATGGGTGAAATTGCAGGAAGTGCAGTGATGTTAATTGCTGGTCAATATTTGAGTAATTTTAACCAAGGCAAAGGGGTTTTATTAGGAGGAATTAGTGGAGTGCCCCCCACTAAAGTAGTCATTATAGGAGCAGATATCATTGGAGAATTTGCAACACGGAATGCTTTGGCATTGGGTGCAAGTGTTAAAGTATTTGATAATAATGTTTCTAGACTTCAAAGATTACAAAATAATATTGGCCAAAGAATCTGGACTAGTGTTATAGAACCAAAAATATTGGCAAAGCAATTAAAAACTTGTGAAGTGGCTGTGGGTGCTTTAAGAAATGATATTGGACGTGCGCCTATCGTGGTAACAGAACAAATGGTTGCCGCAATGCGTCCTGGTAGCATCATTATTGATGTCGCAATTGATAGAGGTGGGTGCTTTGAAACGAGTGAGTTAACCAATCATGAGAATCCAATAAAGATAAAACATGGAGTCATTCATTACGGAGTGCCCAATATTCCCAGTGGATTTGCGCGTACAGCAAGTCAAGCCATTAGCAATGTACTCATGCCATTGTTAATTCAAGTAGGGGATCAGGGAGGGCTGGAAGAAATTATTTGGCAGCAATTGTATTTAAGAGAAGGCATTTATTTATACAAAGGGGCACTCACTGATTTTTACATAAGTGAAAAATTTCAATTAAAGTTTACAGACTTAAATTTATTAATTGCTAGTAGAAGCTAAATTTTCAATTAAGTTCTTTGTAATCAGCTAAATTAATTAATTGATTGCAAAAAGTATATTCTTTTGGATCATTACTACCAACAATAATTAGTTTATCCGATGCATATTTTTCAATCAACGATTGGTACAAGCCATAACCTTCCTTATCTAAATTACTACATGGCTCATCTAATAATAAAATAGGGGAGTCCGAAAATATAGCCAACCCTAATTTTAAACGTTGTTTCATCCCACTACTAAAATTCCTGATTTGTTTGTGTGCAGCTGCAGGGAGCCCAATAATTTCAATGAGTTGCTTGTTGCTAATTTGGCCTTTAAGTGGTTTGAATTTTTTGTGAAATTCAATTTGTTCTAGGGTGGTAAATTCCTCAATTAATTCTAGGTATGGAGCTGCAATACTTATGTTTTTAAAAATAGAAACAGCGTCTATTGTTCCCCAATCAATAGTGCCTTTTGACAAACTAACATAACCTGCAATTATTTGTAATAAGGTACTCTTACCTGAACCATTGTTGCCAATCAATGCATAATGCATTCCTTGTTGGAAGTGGACATGAAGTGCTTTAAAAATCCATTCTTTGTTGAATCGCTTACCTGCGTTAGTTAGGGTAATGTGTACCATAATTTAATCTTCATCAATGGTGCCTTTACCGAATTTCTTGATGATGCCGCGTCCACTATCTCTAATGAAAATTACAATTTCATCTCTTTCATCTGTTGCAGGTAATTCTTCCTCAATAAATTCCAATGCCTGTGTGGTGTTCATTCCTTTGTTAAAAATGTATCTATAGATATCTAATATATGGTTTATTTTTTCTAAATCAAAGCCTCTTCGCTTTAGGCCAACACTATTTACGCCTCCATAGCTAAGTGGGTTGCGAACTGCCTTGATATAAGGCGGTACATCCTTGCTCACCAAACTACCCCCTGCAATATAGGCGTGTTGTCCAATATTTACAAACTGATGCACGGCACTTACACCCGCAATCCAGGCATAGTCACCCAATGTGACATGACCTGCTATTTGTACGCTGTTGCTTAAGATACAGTGGTTGCCAATTATGCAATCGTGGGCAATATGACTATAGGCCATAATTAAACAGTTGTTGCCAACTTTTGTGATCCATCGATCACTCGTACCTCTGTTAATGGTTACAAATTCTCTAATAGTCGTTCCATCTCCAATTTCAACAGAAGTTTTTTCGCCATTAAATTTCAAGTCTTGTGGATCCGCACCAATGACAGCCCCTGGAAATATGCGACAATTTTTTCCAATCTTTGTTCCATTCATTATGGTCACATTACTTCCAATCCAAGTGCCTTCTCCAATAACGACTTCACTGTGAATTACAGTAAAGGGATCTATTTTTACATTAGGGGCAATTTTTGCGTTGGGATCGATATAAGTAAAAGGGTGTGTCATACTTTTTTTTAATGTTTACTCTGCTCTTTTTACAACCTGTGCAACCAAATCTGCTTCTGTGGCAACTTTACCACCAACATACACTGTTCCGCGCATTTCGCAAATACCCCTGCGAATGGGAGCAGTTAATTCCATTTTTAATAGCATGGTATCACCAGGTTTTACCATTTGCTTAAATTTGCAGTTGTCAATTTTTAAAAAATAAGTGTCATAATTGCCCTCAGGCATGGCATTGATACAAAGAATTCCACCGGTTTGCGCTAAGGCTTCAATTTGTAATACGCCTGGCATAACGGGATTGCCAGGAAAATGACCAGGGAAAAACCATTCATTAAAAGTTACATTTTTTACCCCCACAATTACTTTATCTGTTAGTTCGATCACTTTATCAATAAATAGAAATGGATATCGATGTGGTAGGATCGTTTCAATTTGTTCTAAATTGAAAACGGGTGTTAAAGAAGGTGAATAAACAGGAACATCTTTAACGTGTTTGTTTTTTTTGATGTATTGTTTAATTTTTTTTGCGAACTCAACATTGCTACTATGCCCTGGTCTGTTGGCAATAATACGTGCTTTGATGGGATATCCAATTAAGGCAAGGTCTCCAATGACATCTAATAACTTATGCCTAGCAGGTTCATTGGGAAATCTCAATTCTAAGTTATTTAAATAACCTTCACTTTTGACTTCTATTTTTTCACGTTTAAATACCTTCGCAAGTCGCTCCATCTCCTCATCTGTAACAGGTTTGTCAACAACTACAATAGCGTTGTTAATATCCCCTCCCTTGATTAGATCGTGTTTGAGTAAGGCTTCTAATTCATGTAAAAAACAAAAAGTTCGACAAGGTGAAATTTCAGCTTTAAAATCTTTGATACTAGTTAGTGCTGCGTGCTGTGTGCCTAATACGGGGCTGTTAAAATCAATTAAAGTTGTTATTTGATAATCTAATGCCGGAAGGGCAACCATTTCAACCCGCTTAGCTTCGTCATAATGAAAAATATTTTCATCAATACTATACCATGCTTTGGCAGCTTCTTGTTCTAAAACGCCAGTCGCTTCAATCAATTCAATAAAGGGAGCCGAACTGCCATCCATGATCGGAATTTCTGGGCCGTTAATTTCAATTAAAACATTGTCCACGCCACTGCCCACTAAAGCGGCCAGAATATGCTCGACTGTACTAATTTTTGCATCGCCCACTTGCAAGGTAGTCCCTCTACTTGTATCAGTTACTAAATCACAATCGGCTTTAATGATTGGATGATTGGGTAAATCAACCCTTACAAATTGAATTCCATAGCCAGGATTAGCGGGAATTAATTTCATGTCTACCAATACGCCAGTATGTAAACCAGTGCCATTAATGTGTATACTATTGGCAAGTGTGTGTTGTTTATCTGGATTAAAATGTTGATCCATAAGCTGCTATAGTTTGCGCCGCTCTTGTTTCAAAGCGATAATTTTTTACAAAATTAGACCTAAATTACCCTTTTTTAGCAAGTTGGTCGACTAATATTTCTAATTCTTTAACCCTTTTTTCCAAATCAGGTAAGTTTTTAAGGTGAATCTGAGCTCTTAAAGCAGTCTTGTGCTCAGCTGCAGGGAAACCAGTAACTGTCGCATTTTCTACACCAATGGTTTTGGTAATACCACTTCTAGCTGCTATTTTAACTCCATTGGCAATACTCAAATGTCCTGCAGTACCTGATTGACCCCCAAACATGACACCCTTTCCCACTTTAGTACTACCACTTAATCCAACTTGTGCAGCAATCACCGTATTTTCTCCAACCTCTACATTGTGGGCAATTTGGATAAGGTTGTCTAATTTTACGCCCTGTCTAATAATCGTAGATCCAATCGTGGCGCGATCAATGGTGGTGTTTGATCCAATCTCTACATGATCTTCAATAATTACATTGCCTAATTGGGGAACTTTTTGAAAGCCTCCATTGCCAATTGGGGCAAAACCAAAGCCATCACTTCCAATGACGGAACCAGCATGAATGGTAATATGATTGCCTAATTGGCAATCTGGGTAAATAACAACACCTGGATATAAAACGACATTGTCTCCAACTTTCACATTTTCACCCAACACAACATTTGGGAAAATTTTCACATTGTTGCCGATGGTTACACCATCACCAATATAGGCGAAAGCAGCTATAAAATGATTTTCGCCTAAGGTAACACCTGAGCCAATATAGGAAGGGGATTGAATGCCTGTTAAATTTTGTGTTTTTATTTCTTGGTATTTTGTTAGCAAAGTAGCAAATGCCGCATAAGCATCCTCGACACAAATTAAAGTTGCATCAATTGATTGCTTTAAGCTGAGTGTCTCATTTACAATGATGATACTTGCTTTCGTAGTGTATAAATAAGTTTCATATTTAGGATTGGCCAAAAAGGTAATTTCACCTGGGATGGCTTCTTCTATTTTTCCAAATTGAGAAACACAGACAGTTGGATCTCCGATCACTTTACCTTGAATCATGATGGCAATCTGTTGTGCACTAAATGTTAGCATTCTTTATTTTTTGTAGGAGGTTATTGGTTAAGTGAACAAATGTAAAATTTTTTTACGGGGGTAGAAAGACTTTCAACAATTATTGCATTTTGGATGGCTGAAATATTGGCTATTTCCCCCGATTTTAGCAAAATCTTAATTGTTTCATTGTCATTTTTGTAAAGGGTATTGGAAAGGGTTCCTTTAAAACACAAAAAGGAAAGGTCTTCGTCTGGGTATGGGTATAAGGATTTTGTTTTCATGTGTGCATCTTCCCAGGCCGAATTATCAATAGGGGTAGATTGTATATGGCATTTGAAACATTTTCTATTCAATAACCCTTTGCTCAATATAGCTAAAATTGGATCATCATTGTACTGCCATTGTTTAATAGCGTATAAAATGTCAGTATCATCTAAGTTGCAATAAGTTGTTAAATCAATATCAGCTAATTGAATGGTAGGCTTGCGCAAAAAATAATCAAGTAAGTTGCCCGTCTTGACTGTTTCATTTTGTTGACTAAACAAAAATTGAGCTCGCTCGATTATTTTGATTAACATATTCTCACTCGCTACGACCGTTTTATGTCGATACACTTGCCAGTACATTAATCTCCTGGAAAGTAAAAATTTTTCAACGCTATTAATGCCCTTCTCTTCCACAACCAATTCATTGTCACGAACTGTTAACATTTTAAGGATCCGCTCATAGCCTACCACCCCTTCACTTACCCCTGTAAAGAAACTGTCTCTTGATAAATAATCTAACCTATCTACATCTAATTGTCCACTGATTAATTGATGTAAAAATTTTTTGTGGTATTGGTTGGTAAATATTTTAATTGCTAAAGAAAGATGACCATGTAGAAACGGATTGGTTGATTCATTTAAATTTTGCATAATGGCCAATGAAATATCCTCATGGCTAATTCCTTTTAACAACACTTTTTCAAGTGCATGGGAATAAGGGCCATGACCAATATCGTGTAATAAAATAGCGGCTCTAGCGGCAATAGATTCTTCCTCTGTTATTTCAATTCCTTTGTCTTTTAATTCACTAATTGCCATACACATCAGATGGTAGGCGCCTAATGAATGATGCAAGCGGGTATGCACTGCGCCTGGGTAGACCAATTGGGCCAATGCCATTTGTTGAATCCGACGAAGGCGTTGATAATAGGGGTGACTAATAATTTCAAAAATCAATTGATCATTAATGGTAATAAAACCATGAACTGGGTCATTAATAATTTTTCGATGTGTAAAAGTCATATAAACTAAGTGTTGATAAAGGTACGAAATGTGAATAACTACTCCATGGTAATTATCACCTTAGTTTCTAAAAAAAACTACATTTGTATGTCCACAACTACCCTATAAATCAATGTCTAGTATATGAAATTGACACAAACGACCTTACGTAAATTAGAAGACATTTTAGCAGAGTCATCCTTTGTGGTAAGGTATGAAAGAGGTAATTTTCAAAGTGGATGGTGTTTATTGGAATCTAAGCGCATTGTGGTATTGAATAAATTTTTAAATGTAGAAGCTAGAATTAATACACTTTTGGAACTCATTCCTCAGTTATCAATTCAATTTGATAAATTAACCCTCGAGTCTCAAAAATTATACGAAGAAGTAATTAAAATTTCTTTGACCGTTGCCTAATTCATTCCCATCTTTATAATAAGATAAATACGTTTTTTAAAAAAAAAAGTAGATTGCTAACGATAACTATTTTAGGTTCAGGTACTAGTACAGGCGTTCCCTTAATTGGGTGCAATTGTGAAGTGTGTACATCAACTGACCCAAGAGACAATCGCCTGCGCACCAGTATCAAAATTCAATCTGAACAAACAGCCGTAGTCATTGACACAACGCCTGATTTTAGGTATCAAATGTTAAGAACGCATACCACACAACTTGATGCAGTCGTATTTACCCATCCTCACCGAGACCATTATGCAGGGTTAGATGATATCAGGCCTTTTAATTTCCATTCAAATAAGTGTATGCATATTTATGCCAATGATATTACACAAGTAGCCATTAAACGGGATTTTTATTATGCTTTCGAAAGCAATAAGGACGAAGGTTTACCCGAAATGATGTTGCATACCATTTCCCAGGCTCCCTTTCTAGTAGGGGAGCTAACGTT
>Ga0114959_10000310_pt1 | contig 46156 bp, 34 predicted proteins | sample C_130625_EF_Meta_FD_87317 | JGI IMG/M metagenome (GOLD analysis project Ga0114959, IMG submission 87317) | Freshwater microbial communities from Lake Croche, Canada to study carbon cycling - C_130625_EF_MetaG | ecosystem: Environmental > Aquatic > Freshwater > Lake | place: Lake Croche, Canada... | reverse complement strand
TATAGATTGTATGTTCATTTGCCGTTTCTGGGCTTCCCAAGATTAATGGCGTGTCTTCTTCCTTACTCATTTTACGAGTCGCATACGCATAATGAGCGGGAGCGGATAACAAGAAAAATTAAGCGGTTTTTTCAATATTATTACCAGTTAATACGACTGATTTTGCTCCCTTTACCACATGGAGTGCATCCAACTTAGATAAAGGAAAAGTTTTGCTATGTACCGCAATTTCTACACCACCACTTGTATTGATGATTTCAATTTCTCAGCGTTCTAATAAATATTCAGCTATTAAATTATCGTACGTCGGTAAAGAAATGGCTGTAATTGTGGGCATTGCCTCAACTAAAACTACCCGATCGAAATGGGTATAAGACATTTTGATTTCATTATTTTGAAAAACAGATTCAACCAAAAAATTGTTTCTTATTTGTTGATTATTAAAGCTTTGCGCTCCGCTCTGACTGATAGCTTGGTAAATTTGCACAATAAAAATGAAGGGTGATACTCAGCGTTTAATGGGTTATCAATATGATTTTAAATGTATAAATTTCTTTTTTTACTGAATAAAAATGCCTAATAATTAAGTGGTTACACTTCAAAATTAGGCACTTTTTGGGTGGAAAATGCGCTTATTTTCTACCGAAACTAAACGATACGTACGCTTGAACACCTGTATTATGTATTTGAAAATAATCTGATAAATTTTTATTATTAGTGATGGCAAAATCTTGATTTACATCCGTCATTCCTAAATAATAACGACCCCCAAGAGATACATTATCCGATACTTTATATTCAACACCCGCCACAGCACCAGCATCAAAATTATGAAAAAGTCCTTTGTAAGTAATTGAAAATAAATCATTTACAACACCAACCCGAGAATTGACTAAATAACTAACCTGCGGACCAACCTGTAATGCTAACCCTTCGGCTACTGGAAAAGTTATTAATAGCGGTAGTGAAAGGTAGTGAATTCCAACATTGCCAACGCTCGCTATATGAAAGCCTTGCATTGAATACAAAATCTCTGGTTGGAAGCCAATTTTATCGGTTAATTTCAAATCTTTGATAGCAATCCCGGCATGAAAAGTTTCTTTTGGCGTGAAAATATTGGCTGGTTCAGGCGATACCAATACGTCTGAGTGAGAATATCCCACTTTGAAAGCAACAGTTTGAGCATTGATATTTGTGAAGGCAATAAAGAAGAGGGCGATGGCTGCCATTAACTTTTTCATGATTTCTATTTGTTATAATGTGGTTTAAATATTCAAATCTGAACTTATAACGTAGAAAGCTTTCGGAGGTAAGTTAATTAAACGTTAATGCTTGTTAAGGAGATGTTAATGGTGAAATATGAAAAAAAATGCCAATATCTTAAGCAAACTACTTGATTAAAATATTGGCATTAAATGCTTGATGGTTAAGTATTTAGTCTTGTTTGAAAGAATTGTTCTTTTTATCTAAATTCATTTGATAAAAATAGGATGCTAAAAGACCTAAACCGCCAAAAATAAATATCATCGAAAAATGTGCAATTTCTCCCTCAAGATTTGTTAAACTTTTTAACAAAGAACCCATCAATAGACCAATGCCAAAACCAACCAAAACAAATCCCCAACGCAAAGAATGGCTAGGATTAACTTCATGCGAAGTTTTTTGTGGAAGAGTGATTCCTTTGGCAATCATGGCCATATTTTCGTCATTTTGATATTTTCGTAAAAAAATAATCATGGTAAAAACTGCAATTGTTCCAACTATTGGAATTAACATTCCTACGATTGGCACCATATTTTCGTCTATCATTGTCGTAATTTTTATTGTGAATTAATTGATTTCTGGGGATATGATGTAAATTGTTGTTGAAAGGTTACAGTTCAGTTAAAAATATTCTTCCGTGATTGTCTGTAACCTTCTAAAGCAAGCCTGCATCTAAACAATCGTGAAGACCAACGAAACAGATTATTCTATTATTGAACGCATCTTGTCTGGCGATAAGTCGGGGTATCGAGATCTTGCTAACCGCCATAAAGATTATGCCTTTACAGTGGCGTATAAGATTGTGGGTACTCGTGAAGATGCTGAAGAAATTACTCAGGATGCTTTTATTCAAGCATTTCAAGCTTTATCAAATTTCAATCAGGAAGCAAAATTTACTACTTGGTTTTATCGAATCGTTTTCAATTCAGCTTTGATGTTCAAGCGAAAAAATAGACTCCAGACCGAAGATATTGAACTTTCACAATTGGCTCAATCTGTTCCAGCCGACACTGCCAATATGCTAAAAATGAGCGAACAAGGGCAATTTATACAAAAGGCGCTCAATCATTTGTCGCCCGATGATGTTACGATGATAACGTTATTTTACTTGAAAGAACTATCGTTGGAAGAAATAGCGCAGGTAGTAGGAATTTCTGCTGAAACGGTGAAAGTTAAACTCTGTCGAGCCAGAAAAAGATTGGCAGAAACCATGAATAAAATGTTAGGTAAAGAAGTAAAAACATTAATTTAATTTGGGGTTTAGTTTTAGGGGTTGGGAATTATAGTAGTACAACTCTAGCCAATAACCTTTAAATTACAAGGAAAATTTATATGAAAGACGAAGATATTTTTGATATACTTGACGGTGTTCCTTCGGATGAAATAATCCGTAAACACAAAAAAATGCTCAAGGAAAGTGCTGATTATCAGGTTCTTTTTGGTCAATATGCCCAAACGAACGCCCTACTTCTGGATACGAGTATGGAAAAAACAGCGTTTAATTTTACCGATAAATTAATTGATCGTTGGGAAGTATCGCAAGAAGTTGTCGTGGAAAAGAAGTCAAATAAACTCCCGATTTATTTCTTGATTGGAATGTCAATCATCGGTATTTTATTGATTATTTTAGTTTTGCCAATCATTGGCCAATCAAAAGGTCAAATAAATTTAAGTAAGCCTCTAAGCATTTTGCAGGAAAACTTATTTACTCGCTTGTTGTTGATAATCAACGTCTTAGTTGCTTTATTTTTGATTGATATAAGATTTTTGAAGCCCTATTTTCAGCGTAGAATGGGGTTAAAATAAAAAAGGTGGCATTTTTTTGAGAGATGTCGCCTTTAAAAAATTCTATACCAAATAATCCATCCAATGCCACTTCAACAAATTCACCTTTTGCACTTTCACAAATCGGACATCAATAATCACTAGGCAAATCTGCCCATTTCACCCCAACAGGAATATCATTGACCGAATCGCCAAAACGTTCATCGTAAATGGTGAAACAAGTTTTGCACTGATGTGTTAGGAATACTGCTTCGGCGGAATATGAAGTAATAATATGAAGGCAATTATCGGAATTTTTCCCGTAGTCAATCTTAGAATAGTATAATTTATTCTTTAATTCTACAATGCTAATCACATGAGCGGTTTCAGATTTTATATACAAAAAAACTGATTGTATAACTTCAATTCTTAACTCGCTTATTCAAGCTTCACGATGGGACGAAAGGATACACTGCAAACTCCCCATTCAAACAACGACTCCTCTCAAACTTATATTTCATATGGAATTGTTTGCCCCTTTGCATAAAGTTTAGGATTAACATTATACTTATGTGAACTAGGGACGACCATTAGAAGTAATTTATTAATATACTGAAAATCAATAATATATATCCTAAATAAGGCTATATGACTATTTCAATATTATATATAATTCCCAATTTTTGAATGGTATTATTTTAAGAAATATGATTTTTTTTAGAAGAACTTTCTTGAAAAAGTTAAAATAATAAACGTTTTTTGTTTGTGCTTTCAAATTTTCGTTCTAAGTTTACATCGTCAACCGATTGATGGGAGTAAATTTTCAAGCATTTAGCGTGAGTTTTCGAAACAAGTTTTGTATTCCTTGTAGATTCATATTTTGAAGCAAGTACCTTTTAATAAAGTAACGTTCGAGTTAAAAATATTTGCTTCCCTAGTAATTAAATTCTTGGAAATGTACAATTTAAGTTTAACAAATAAATCAAGCATTAAAGAGATTAAAAACTAAAATCTCTTACTAAATACTAAATATTAACATTATGAACAAGAACACTGTAAAAGCATTTATCGTGGCAACAGCTATGGTTTGCACATCGAATTTATCTTCATTTGCCAATAATTCAAATGATGGATCCACAGCTTTAATAAAGACGAGAATTACTCAGGTGAATAAAACGCTTAGTTTCAACATTTGGGTGGAATCTAATAATAAAAAAGTAATGGTGGTTGTGTTAGATGCTGACAAAAATGAAATTCACCGTGAATATGTGAGTTCGAGGTCAGAAAAATTTGGAAAAACATTTGATTTTTCAAATTTGAGCGACGGAAAATATACAATCGAAGTAATCTCTTCAAATGTTGATGTGGTTGATTCAAAAAGTTTTGAAATAAAAACAAATCAAATTATAAACCGAGACCTTATCATTGCGATTCGTTAAATTTTGTACTTTGGTCTTCCAAAATTTAACCAAAATTAACTAAAAATTATTGGGGAGTTTGTCGAAAGATGAACTCCCCAATTTTTACTGAGATTTGCACTTCAACCAATTCTTTCTTCAAGGTATTGTCCAAAATTAACTGTACTACTGGGCGAAAACATTCAAAACCTGTACATGCTACTAAGTAGTGGAATATTTATTTTGTAATTTGTTGAGGATATACTTTTCAACAATCAGGTATTATCATAAACAAAAACACATTATACATCTGTATATTTTAATTTGAAGCAAACATTTTTTTATTTAAATTGTTAATTTTTTAGAGGGATTTAATGAATTCACAAGACCAACAATTTTTCGTATGAAAAAATAGTAATCTGCATGTTTCTAAATAAAAGTCATTCCAGCGATCCCACCCAAAGAAACCGAATCAACACCCCCTGAGGGGTTTTATTCCGCTAACATTGCACCCAAGTAATATCAATTAAAAGCCATAAATCTGTGTAAATGCCTGTCAAAGCATGTTTGATAACAATTTTTGTTAAATGTTTCCATCTCGAAAAATCACAAGCGTTTCTAATATTTTTTATGGCCTCGAGGAATACTTAAAACCTAAATCCGTATTCATCACTCTTTTTCATAAACACGTGATGACGATCATCAAATAAAGGCTCCACCCGAATCATTGAAAACTAAAAGTCTCAAAATATATCTAGCTAAAGGCGGAAATTGGTTTAAGGAATATTACGTCGCAATACGAGTGGCTTATGCCCGTATTTAGCAGTTCCCATCAAAATTTCCAATTTAATCGAAAACGATAGCCGCACCTCCAAGAGAATCCAAACGGCAAGCTCCTAAATAAGAATTTGGAGCGTCGGCAAAATTTTTTGATTTTTGCAAGGGGATCATAATCATATTGTATTAGGGCCTAAAATTTGACAACGCTGATTCCATTTAGCGTTGTCAGTACAATGGCTTATTTGCTTGCATAAATCAAAGTAAATCTTTGAATTTTCATATTTAATAATTATTTTTGTTAGTTTTTAATTAGAAATAAAACTAAGGTTTTATTTCTATAATTAATTATTAGTTTGAATATTTACTTATTTTTTTAAATAAGTAAAAAATATTGTTTTTTAGGTTTAAATTTGATTAATAAATGATAATATTTAATAAAAATTATTATAAATCAGTTCTATAGCAATCATAGTAATAATTTATGTTATCTCATAAAGTCTTTAAAACAAGAATTTTTTCATTAGCCTAGGGGTTTCGTTCAGTCTCGCTCCTCAGTTTTAAGTGATTTTAGGGTTTCTTCCATAAGATTTTTGACATAATAAGTGTCAAAAATGACTTACATTTCATTTATACGTACAACTGATAAGGCTAATTGTTTTGCTGAAAAAATTGAAGTATGTCATTACTTCATCACTTAAAGAGCTATCCATAATGCGGTGATGTGTTCAAAATCTACCTTAATCAAAATGGAAATTCATGAAAATGTCAGTTTTGTGAAATTATTAATTTCTAATCATGGCGAAGGATTTGACCTAAACACAGTTAAGAAAAAGACAGGAGGAAGCGGTTTGAAAAATATGCATGCTTTTTTAGAACTACTGAACGGAACATTTAAAATTCATTCCAAAATTGGAAAAGGAACTAATATAGAAATACCCAACCAACTACTGGCATTAAATGCTTAACATTCGTCTTCAAAAGCTTAATCCGTAACAAAAATATCACTAATACAAACATATTTAACACACTTGAAAGTACTTATGAATATAACCACTATTTTACTAGTAGATGACCACGATATTGTCAAAATGGGAGTGAAAAAGATTTTGGAGGATGAAGAACACATAAAAATTGTTGGTGAAGCATCAAATGGCTTAGATGCAATAGAAAAAGTAAAATTATTAATGCCTAACATCGTTATTTTGGATTTAATGAACTCTAAAATGACAGGAATTGAAACTGCTAAAATAATTTCAGAACAATATCCAGAAGTGAAAATCTTGATTTTTTCAATGCATCATAACAAAGAATATATTGTTAGTTCGGTAGAAAATGGTGTAAATGGTTATTTATTGAAGGATAGCTGTAAAGATGAATTATTAAAAGCTATCAAAGTTGTTTCGGAAGGTAGAAAATACTTTAACCCTGAAATATCGGAGATCATTATTAATGAATTATTGGCTAAAGTTTTGGGAACTAAAAAAGAAACTCGTCCAATTTTTGAAAAAATTACGCAAAAAGAAAAACAAATTTTGGGGATGATTGTGCAAGGATTTAACAGTAGAGAAATGGCAGATAAATTGTTCTTGAGTATTCGTACCGTTGATAATCATCGGGCCAACATGATGAAAAAAGTAAAAGCAAAAAATACGGCCGAACTAGTAAAAATGGCCATTGGCTGATATTAATTGATAATTATCAATTAATATTGAACAGTTAGTGGAAATTAAAATGAACAAAAACTGTTAATTATTGATTGATAATTGTTCACTTTTTCAAGTATTCCAATCTTTTTCCCTTTTCCATTCGCTCAATGGCGTACCTGAGCATGGTTCTAGGCATTTTTGGGAAATGCTCATCCAAAAATTCTTCGAGTGCCACTTCATCTCTTTTGCCCACTTCCCGCAACATCCATCCGCATGCTTTGTGCATGAGGTCGTGCTTGTGGGAAAGGAATCGTTCTGAGAGATTGAAAATATCCGAAAATTGACCATTTTTTATAAATTCAAAGCAAGAGACCACCGCTACCCGTTCCGACCATAAATGCCCAGATTCAGCTAGATCATAAAGAATCTGGCGGTCTCGGTGGAATAAAAATTTCCCCAAAAGTTTATAGGAAGAACAATCAACCAAATCCCAATTATTGATTTGGTGAATATGCCTTAAGTAAAATTCGATTATTTCTTGTTGCTCACTGATAGGAGATTTTGGAAATTTAATTACCATAAACACCAAAGCCGCATAGCGCAATTCATGAATTTTATCATTGATAAGTTCTTGAACATGCGCCATATTGGTGGACTGAAAATGCGCTTTAACCAATGATTGTATTTGCGGGTTTGACAATCCGATGAAAATGTCACCCTCTCCGTACTCTCCTTTTCCAGTTTTAAAGAATCGAGCGGTTTGGATAGCTCGCTTAGGGTTTGCGAGTTGAAGGAGGGCTTGTTTGAGGGATGTTTTCATGAACAAAAAGAGTGATTTGTTTTAAAAATAAAATCCTAACTATCTTTAATTCAGATAATTAGGATTTATTATGTGGCCTCGGAAGGAATCGAACCTTCATCTCAGGTACCGGAAACCTACGTCCTATCCATTGTACTACGAAGCCAGTTGGTTTTGTAAAATTACGAAAACTTATCCAACTGCTTAACCAAAACTTCAAAATCTTTTGGATATGGGGCTTCAATTTTTATAATTTCTTCATTCACTAATCTAAATGTTAAAGAATGGGCATGAAGGGCAACCCTTTTGATAATTGGTTGTTCTTCGGTTTCTTTTTTAAGATGAAATTTTCGTTTTAAATCAGAAAGGTAAATCATTTCGCCGCCATAAGTAGGGTCGCAGACGATGGGAGCTTTCAAACACACCAAATGGATGCGGATTTGGTGCATTCTGCCAGTAATGGGCATGCACTCCACAAGCGTGTGATTTCTGTAAACCTTCATCGAATTAAAAATCGTGTCGGCTTCTTTTCCTTTTTGTCGGTCAATGGCAACCATTGTGCCATCACGTTTTGGGGCAATGGGTAAATAAACCGAAATCATTTCAAATTCGTGCGTCCCATTCACTACGGCGTGATATCGTTTTTCCACTTTTCGATGCTCAAATTGCATCGAAAGATGGCGATAAGCGACTGGATTTTTTGCAATGGCCAATGCGCCCGAAGTTTCTTTATCCAAACGGTGGCAAAGTTGTGCATCATCGGCATATTCTTTTGCTAACCGTAGAATACTCATCGAGTTATCCGCTTGTCGCTCATCCAAAGAAGCGATGTGAGGAGGTTTATTTATTAGAATATAATCGTCGCTCTCGAATATAATTAAGTCTTTGAAATTCAGTCTCATAAAGGGTGTTCGTAATTTTTGGCAATCATCAGATTACCCATTTTCTTGTACAAAGTTACCAAAATAAAACGAAACTGATTAAAAGGTTTTTTCAAGAGAATGTCTTCACGCTATTAGCAAGGTTTGTAGAATATAATTATTTTTTCACTCCAGTAATAAAAATCTTTAACGCTAAATTCAAACATATTAACATAGAAATTCAAAACTACCCCGCCCAATTTTCTCGATCCAAACTTCGGTACTGTATTGCTTCTGCTAAATGTTCAGTCCTAATGTCTTCTGTGCCGGCTAAATCAGCAATCGTTCTGGCAACTTTTAGGATTCTGTCATAAGCACGGGCGGATAATTGTAATCTTTCCATCGCCCTTTTCAAAAGTGCAATGCCTGCATCGGTTAATAAACAAACTCCTTTGACCATCTGGGAAGGCATCATGGCATTTGAATAGATTTCTGGGTAATTATTGAACCGAATAGTTTGAGCCTCACGGGCTTTTATCACTCTTGATCGTATTTGTTCCGATGATTCTGATTTTCTATTGGATGATAGCTGTTCAAATTTCACGGGCGTAACTTCCACATGTAAATCGATTCTATCTAAAAGGGGCCCCGATATTTTATTCAAATATTTCTGAACCACGCCAGGCCCACAAACACAATCTTTTTCTGGATGATTATAATACCCACATGGACAGGGATTCATGCTGGCAATTAGCATAAAACTTGACGGAAATTCAACCGCCGACCTTGCCCTCGAAATAGAAACTTTTCTATCTTCCAAAGGCTGGCGCATCACCTCCAAAGCTGAACGTTTAAATTCAGGCAATTCATCCAAAAACAAAACGCCATTGTGTGCCAACGAAATTTCTCCAGGTTGGGGATTACTTCCACCGCCCACTAGAGCCGCATCCGAAATAGTATGATGAGGCGAACGATAGGGACGAGTAGAAACCAATGTATCTTTTGCTCCCAACTTACCAGCCACTGAGTGAATTTTGGTTGTTTCTAAGGCTTCGTGAAGTGTTAGCGGTGGTAAAATTGAGGGAATTCGCTTTGCTAACATGGTTTTCCCGGCACCTGGCGGTCCAATCATAATCGCATTGTGGCCACCCGCAGCGGCAATCTCCAAGGCTCTTTTAATGTTTTCCTGACCCTGAACGTGCGAAAAATCAGCGTCATAATCATTTTGAGAATTTGAAAATATATCTCGTGTGTCCGTAATTAAAGGTTCAATAGTAAGAATACCCCTCAAAAAATTAATGGCTTCTTTTAGGTTTTTAACGCCAATTATCGCTAAATTATTTACAATAGAGGCCTCCAAAGCATTTTCAGTGGGTAAAATAAACCCTTTAAAACCTTTTTTACGGGCCTCAATCGCAATGGGCAAAACTCCCTTGATTGGTCGCAACGAGCCATCAAGCGCTAATTCGCCCATGATGACATAATTTTCAAGTTCTTTTAAATTTGCCTGGGTCGAAGCATGAATTACACCCAAAGCGATGGGTAAATCATACGCCGAGCCTTCCTTACGAATATCCGCAGGGGCAAGATTAACCACCACTTTTGTTCTTGGGAAAAAGTATCCCACTTGTTTAATCGCAGATTCTACTCGTTGTTCAGATTCTTTGACTGCACCATCTGGCAAGCCCACGATATAGAAATGTTGGCCTTGTCCTTCGCTAACTTCAACGGTGATAATCGTAGCATCAACGCCATGTAAGGCACTTCCGAAGGTTTTGGCAAGCATAATTGTAGTAGTTAAAGTGTTGAATTTTGTTCAAATATACAAAGAATTTTCCCTCAATTCAATCAATTTCAATTACTTGAAAGATTGCGTATCTATTGAATTCGTTTTCCAGTAAAATATATTTAATACCTGAAAATTAACCGTAATTTAGTTTAATCTATCTTTACGATTGATTTTTACCAACGTAACGTGCTTCTAAAATCATTTACAAAAAAATTATTAAAACGAAAAACCAAATTCATGCAATCCGACGCTTGGCAATTCCTTCAAACTTATACACCTGCACGTATCGCCCGTGGGCGAGCAGGGCATAGCATCCCTACCAGCGAATTGCTAAAGTTTCAAGCCGACCATGCGCAAGCTCGTGATGCGGTTTATTCAGGATTAGCTATTCAAAAAATCACGCAAAATTTTGTTGAAGCTTTTGATTCACAGGTGATTAATTTAAAAAGTGAAATAAAACATCGTTCTCAATATTTACAAAGGCCAGATTTAGGAAGAACTTTAAGTCAAACATCAAGAGCCCAATTAATGGAAGGAAATTGGTCAGAATCAAATATTTGCTTTGTGGTTGCCGATGGACTTTCTGCCCAAGCGATAAATCAACACGCACTGTCATTTTTAGAAATCCTTTTGCCAAGACTTCAAGCAATTAATTGGAAAATAGCCCCAATTTGTCTCGTAGAACAAGGGAGAGTAGCCATTGCCGATGAGATCGGATTTCTTTTAAAATCAGAGATTGTGGTAATTCTAATTGGCGAACGCCCAGGGTTGACCTCACCCGATAGCATGGGAGCATACATAACTTTTCATCCACATCCAGGCAAGACTGATGAAAGTCGCAATTGTATATCAAATATTAGACCCGAGGGAATGAGTTTTCAAATGGCGACGGACAAGATTTTATATATTTTAACCGAAATAAACGCCAAAAAATTGAGTGGAGTTAGTCTGAAAGATGAGTATATCGAAAATCTTATCGTGTAGGGAATAATGTGACAGAATCTTGTTTATGCCATATTATAATTAATTGAACTAGTAGATATTTTGCAAAAACCACAATTAAAAAAGTAAGAATATTTATTTTTTCATCATTATTTTCTCTAATAATTCCTAAAATTGATGCTAGTCATGCTCTTTATCATGTTCGTTGTGAGAGATAATTTTTACCGTAAAAAGCCTTTATTGAGTCATTTTTCATATAATTTTTGTTCCCCACCATTAAATAATGCGAAAATTTTTAATTTTATAAACTGGCAGATTTGTTAAAATTTTTATCGTAGTATTTTGAGTTAACAGGCCTTAACCAATAAATTTTTAGCTACCTCATGACTAATAAAATTAAGGGTATTCTCTCCAATTCTTATCGTTAAAGATTTATCGAAATCGTTCACTTCAATGACGCTAATACTCACCCCCAAACTCAAACCTATCTTTGCCAAATACTGTAAAAAATTAGTTGAATGTTGTGATACTCCCATCATGATAACGGTTTGATTTATGTTAATAGCGGAAAGGTTTTTGTAGCCTAACTCCGGCAATTGCCCATTACTATCAGGGATGGGGTCGCCGTGTGGATCACATTGAGGAAATCCCAAAAACTCATCAAGCCGCTCTATTAACTCATTCGAATTTATGTGTTCTAATTCTTCTGCTATTTCGTGAACTTCATCCCAATTGAAGCCTAGTTTATTTACTAAAAAAACTTCCCACAGCCGATGTTTTCGGATGACTTTTAGAGCCAAATTTTCGCCACTTTTAGTTAAACGAACCCCTTGATATTTCTGATAACTTACTAATTGTTTTTCAGACAATTTGCGCAACATATCAGTGACAGAGGCTGCTTTTGTTTGCGTTAATTCAGCTACGGCATTTGTACTAATTTCGTTCTCTGTTTCCGCAGATAATTTAAAAATAATTTTGAGATAGTTTTCTTCGGTAAATGAGATCATTTTGCTGGGAGATTAGGTTGTAGAGATTAGTTATTATTTTTATTTACGGTTATTGGTTTTACTTTCACCAACAACCAATAACCAATAACTCAACAGGCAAAGATATTATTTTTGTTTGATATGTTTAAATTTTAGACCAATCTAAAAAAATATTTTGGATTATCACTATTTAAATATAAATTTGTGATACACACTTTATCGCCTATATTAAATTTAATTATGGTTAATCAAGAAAACGAACCAAATCATTCATTGCCAGAAGTTTACGCATCAATTCATGTGCCAACAAATGGTTCATTTTGGCAAAAACTTTGGGCGTTTACGGGACCTGGATTGATGATTGCAGTCGGATATATGGATCCAGGAAATTGGGCAACTGATATTGCGGGAGGGGCAAAATTTGGTTATACACTTATATCAGTCATTCTAATTTCCAATCTCTTTGCGATGTTGTTACAACATTTATCCTTGAAATTAGGAATTGCCACGGAACAAGACTTGGCTCAAGCCTGTCGAAGTTCGTATTCAAAACCCGTTTCTTTCATTTTGTGGATTTTATGCGAAATAGCCATTGCAGCGTGTGATTTGGCCGAAGTTATTGGTTCTGCCATCGCATTAAATCTTTTATTTGGTCTTCCCCTGACGGTTGGCGTTACTTTTACGGTACTTGATGTGTTGGTTTTGTTATATTTTCAAGGAAAAGGTTTTAGGATTTTAGAAAGTATCGTGGCGGCATTAATATTTATGATCTTTTGCTGTTTCAGCTACGAAATAATTGCATCACAACCCTCTGTTTATCTGATATTTGGCAATATTTTACCTAAGCCAGAAATCGTAACTAATCCTGCCATGTTGTACGTCGCCATTGGTATTTTGGGAGCAACAGTTATGCCACACAATTTGTATCTGCATTCCAGTATCGTACAAACTCGAAATTTTGAAAAAAATGATATTGGTAAACGTTCTGCCATCTTTTTTGCAACGATTGACTCTACCTTGTCGTTGGCACTTGCTTTCTTTATCAATGCTGCGATTTTAATTCTAGCCGCTGCAAGTTTTCATCATTCGGGCAATCAGAATGTAGCTGATATTAACGATGCCTACCATTTGTTAGACCCCGTATTGGGCGTCAAATTTGCTGGAATCTTCTTTGCAGTGGCTTTATTAGCGGCGGGTCAAAACTCTACACTTACGGGCACTTTAGCCGGTCAAATTGTGATGGAAGGTTTTTTGAATATTAGCGTAAAACCTTGGATTAGGCGCTTGATTACCAGATTGGTAGCCATAATTCCAGCACTGCTTGTAACTATTATTTATGGTGAAAAAGGTACTGGAGAGTTACTTTTGTTAAGTCAAGTAATCTTATCATTTCAACTAAGTTTCGCCGTGGTTCCTTTGGTGATTTTTACGAGCAATAAATTAAAAATGGGCAAGTTTGTTAATTCTAATTTTCTGAAATATATTTCATGGATAGTTGCCGTTATCATTATTGGTTTAAATGTTTATTTACTTTGGAATACGTTTTTTAGTTAAATTTAACCCATGAAAATATTAGGCCCCTACGGACTTGTTGATAACCTCCATAAATATGTCCAAACGAATATCGAAATTGCCAAGGTTGAGGTTCAGGAAAAAGTTGAGGATGCCATTAAAAAAGTATGCTTAATCGCTGTATTAGTAGTCATCGGGACACTTTTTTTAATTTTTCTGTTCGTAACCTTAGCCTTATTTCTGAACAAAGTTTTAGCTAGTCAATATCTTGGTTTCCTGTGCGTAACGATCCTTCTGGGTGTCACTTGCGGAATAGTTTATTTGAAGATAAAACCAAAATTAGAACCATCAAAATCAGTTGAGAAATTAAAAGAATTCAGATCATAAAAAATTATTTCAAGTATGGAATTTCTGAAAATACCTTAAATTAAAAATAACCCGCAAAATCATTTAAGAATGAGTCCTTAAATTTTTTCCAGTAAAAGGGCAATTTTTTGTACTTTAGAAGAGTTTTTAGGTTGTAAATCAATTAAAAACAATGTATTTATGTTTCCAACAGTAAGCCCTAAAAAGACCTCTGACCGTAAAATTGAATTACACAAAGAGGCACAAGCCTATAAAAAAACGATTGAGGGTCAAGTAACAGACCTAAAATCTGAAGCCGCTCGTATGGGGACAACCGCCCTTGTGGTTGGAACAACATTGGCGAGTATTTATATAATTTTCAGTTTGTTTACTTTTGATTCTGAACCCACAAAGAAGAAAGTAAAACTAGTTGAAAACCCGAATTCACCCCTTGTGGCAACGAGAGAAAATGGAGCGGAATCTTGGTTAGTATCCTCAATTAAAGGATATATTCTCGCATTTTTGATGGAGCTCGCCAAAGCCAAGATCATAGAAGCACTCGCAATTTTAAAAGAAAGTCATGACCCAAAAACTATTAAATAATCTATACGAACGGAAAGAAAAAGGTCAGAAATCTTTTGCCGTTTTGATTGACCCCGATAAGGTAAATCTTGACAACTTTTCAAATTTAATAGAACACTGCGTTCAATATAAGGCAGACTATATTTTCGTAGGCGGAAGTCTCATTACGAATTATTTGATGGGAGAGGTAATTGCGAGGATAAAAACCTATACCAATATTCCCGTAATTTTATTTCCAGGAAATAGTCTACACATTGATAATCAGGTAGATGCGATTTTACTTCTGTCGTTAATCTCAGGGAGAAATCCGGAATTTTTGATTGGGCAACACGTAATTTCCGCTCCCGTGTTGCGGAAAAGTGGCATAGAAATTTTACCTACTGGTTATATGTTGGTTGATAGCGGCCGACAAACAACGGTTTCCTATATCTCAAATACTACGCCCATTCCACATGATAAACCGGGAATAGCTGCTTGTACGGCAATGGCGGGGGAAATGTTAGGCTTGAAATTAACCTATCTAGATGCTGGTTCTGGGGCAGTTAATCCTGTGTCACCCGAGATGATTGCGGCGGTTAGACAATCCGTTGATACCCCAATCATCGTAGGAGGTGGAATTAATTCGATAAAAAAAGCAAAAAATGCCCTTTCTGCAGGTGCAGACATGATTGTGATAGGAAATGGAATCGAAGAAAATATAGATTTGTTAAGAGAAATTTCGGTTACAATTAACAGCTATCAATTATTAGAGAATGGAGTTTAGATTACCGGCGATAAAATTTACTTTATAACCGGTAATCTAAACTCTATTTTAATACCCCCCTCTAAATTTATAAGTATCCGCAACCTTTTGAATTGCCACCATGTAAGCCGCAATTCTCATTGGAACTTTGTATTGCTGAGAAGTTAGAAACACTTTATCAAAAGCATCTTTCATAATTCTATCCGAACGACGGTTTACTCGGTCTAACGTCCACTTATAACCAATTCTATTCTGTACCCACTCGAAATAAGAAACCGTTACACCACCCGCATTGGCTAGAATATCGGGTACTACCAAAATACCTTTTTCGTTGATGATGTCATCCGCCGAGGCAGAAGTTGGTCCATTAGCCCCCTCTACAATCATTTTTGCTTGAATATACGGGGCATTTTCATGGTTAATTACATCTTCTTTTGCCGCTGGAACCAGCACGTCCACCTCGAGCATTAACAATTCTTCATTGGTAATTTTCTCTGCTCCCGGAAAGTTCTCGAGGGTACCACGATTGATTTCTCTGAACTTCATCGCCCCTTCAATATCAATTCCTTTTTCGTTATAATAAGCGCCTGAGATATCAGAAATGGCTTTTATCATCACTCCACGCTCCTGCAAAAGTGCCGCAGCGTGTGAGCCTACATTGCCAAATCCTTGCACCGCAGCCGTTGATTTGTAGGGATTAATTTTTAATTTATCCATCCCAGCCAAAGCGGAAGTCATCACCCCTCTACCCGTTGCTTCGGTACGTCCCAATGAACCACCCAACACTAAAGGCTTACCAGTGACCACTGCGTTGACAGTCATGCCTTTAGCTTTCGAATATTCGTCCATGAGCCATGCCATTTCACGGGGACCCGTTCCCATGTCGGGGGCAGGAATGTCTCTGTCGGGTCCAAAAACATCTAACATTGAAACCGTGTAGGCTCGCATCAAACGTTCCATTTCACCCGCCGACATTTCTCTTGGATTACAGGCAATACCGCCTTTTGCTCCGCCGTAAGGAATATCTACCACCGCACATTTCCAAGTCATCCAAGCAGCCAAGGCACGAACTTCATCCAAATTAACATCGGGGTCAAACCGAATTCCTCCTTTCCCCGGACCTAAAATATTCGAGTGTAGAACTCGATGCCCTTCAAAAACTTTGATGGAACCATTGTCCATCGTGATGGGAAGTCCAACCGTCACTTGGCGGGCTGGAACTTTCAAAATATAATACATTTCGTCGGAAATGCCCAAGAGTTCAACCGCCTTATCAAAGCGTTGCATCATGGATTCTAATGGATTTTCCTTGTCCTTTATCGGAGCAGGTTCTATGTATGTCATAGTGTAAATGTGAAGTATTGGTTTGGGAAATTACCCCAGAAGAACAATTATTGTTGATAATTTTGTAAAAATACTAAGTTTAAAACGTACAAGTCAAGCGTTTTGGTCTTAAGTTTAATAACTTGATTTTCAGTGTAAAAAGATAAAATTGAGGTCATTTTCCTTTTATCTTTTTAAGTTTATGGTAAAGCGGTAATTACACCAAATAATCATTGGAGAAAGGCCAAAATTAAGGAATCAAAAAATTTTAAATAAATTTAATTAATTCTTGAAATATTGATATTTTATTAAAATGAATTTATCTTTGTGATATTTTTACTCTCAAAATTCTTTTCTCAAAAATCTTTTGTGTAAAATTACGGCAAGAATCCTTATCATTGAACCCATAAACCCTATTCGAGAAAGATGGAGACATTAGTAGAACAAAAAACCAGGTATTCGAGTGAAGACCTTAAAGAATTTGAGGAGTTAATCACTAATAAATTAGAGGATATTCGGGGAGAATTGAATTACATTCGTGAGGCGCTTCATAAACGTAATGACCCCGGTACGGACGTGACGGGAGGAAGTTCAAAGTTGATGGAAGATGGCGCAGATAGTACGGAGAAGGAGAGTATGAGCCAACTAGCTGCACGTTTGCAGAAGTTCTTGTTACAATTAGAAAATGCTTTAATTCGAATTAAAAATGGCACTTACGGCATTTGTATAGACACTGGAAAATTGATCCCAAAAGAACGGCTTAGAGCGGTTCCACATACACAACAAACGATTGAAGCTAAATTGATGAAACAGAAATAGATATTTGGTGTTAGTACTTAGGTATTAACATTTGAGCACTAGACTGAATCAGCATTTATTAAAAGGGTTAAAATGAGCAAGCGCTTCATTTTAACCCTTTTTCTGTTAGGCTCTCGCTACCCGATGATCGTGTTTCACAGCTTTTAAAATAAACTCATTTGCTCCACTCTTGGCAGAAACTTAGGCGATTCAATTTTTAAGGCACATTGATCATTTAATTGCTGAATCCAATAAGTGGCCATTTCTGGAGAATTTATGTTTTCGTTGGTGTGTATAAATAGCCAGAGTTCTTGTAAACCTAATTCCAACCAAACTTTTATTCTTTGTACCCATTCATCAATGCGTTGATAATCCGAAGGATGCTCATTGCCAATCCATCGGATAAAGGCCCTCGGAACGGACAAGCTTTGATGCACTACATCACGCCTGCCCGCTACGTCCGTGATCACAGTGGCGTGTCCCATCTCGTATAACATGGCTAAGGTTTCAGACCAAATATTTTCGTTTTTAAACCAATCTTCGTGGCGAAATTCTACTGCAATTTTTAAATTATCCGGTAAAAGTTTTAGATATTTTTCGAGAATTGGTAATTGTTTTGGGGTAAAATAAGGCGCCAATTGTAGAAAAGGTAATCCTAATTTAGACCCTAATTTCAAAATCTGACGGCAAAATTCCTCTGTAAAATCTTCGACATGAAGTAGGATTTTATCGTGAGAAATTACTTGAGGAAATTTTGGACAGAAAGTAAACTCATCCGCTGATTCTACCTGCCAACGTGCAATCGTTTCATCACTTGGAATTTGATAATGCGTTACATTGAGCTCAATCGTATTGAATTGTTGAGAATATAATTTCAGCAAATCCTGCGTTTTGGCGTTATTGGGATAGACTTTCCCATTCCATTCTTTCACCGACCAAACCGGACAACCCACTTTGATGAAGGGTTTATTTATGGTATTTTTTAAAACTTTCGCATTGAAAATGTTATCAGTTCTAAGGCTAAAATCAGTTTTTTCAAGTGCTTGCTTAGCTATTTTTCCGTAGTCCATTGCGATTTATTTAAATTAATATTTTTTTATCATTCCACTTTTAATCTAGCACACTTTTGGCATTCTGCCGTTTACTAATTTTGTGATCAGAAGGTACCAATTTAATTTTATATCCAAATTAAAAAGAGTTTGGCAAATAGATGACGCTTACTCTTTTAAAACGGGAGAATTTAGTGGGTAGCGCTAGGCGGAAAATTAGGTTCTTAATTTTTAGACAAATCGCAAAAAAAGGGATTGGCTCTTTTCAGAACCAATCCCCAATTTTTAACTCCTAATATCTATTTTGGGTCAAGTGCTTTTTCAATTCTAAACAAACAATCTTGTAAATGATATTTGCTCATTTTATCAAGTTTAGGCTGAAGCGAAGCGATTTTTATTTCATCTTTCAGCGTCAATAAATGACCACGAGTTACGGAGATAATATCCGTTTTGCGTGGGTCTACTGCTAAAGGAACAATGCTGCCTCTTCCTCCAAAACCAAGTGATGGTGCCACGCCCGTAGCATTCAAAGTAGCAATCATTTTTTCGACAAAAATCTTTTGTAAATTTCTTCTGGAAGCATCAATCATTTTGCGAGAACGTAGTTCAGACCAAATAGAAGAACGCACGTCCGTAAATAATTCATCCATACTGTAAGAGGCAGGAAACTTTGCGTTTGTTTCGATAAATCGTTGCATTCTGTCTGGTGTAAACAAACTGTTTAATGTTGCCTCTTGAATTCTACTAATTGCATCAATGCCTTGGTCTGGACGAATTTTTGATATAATTTTATCATCTAACAACCAAGCGGGTGTTTCAAAAACTTGACGATTTAACCATGAAACGGCATCTTTTTGGATTGCCCGTGGTGTTGGTTCGTAAACGGCTCCTTGCTCATCAGATGTTTTTGGTGTTTCGTAAACACCGCCTACATTTTTCGTAACATGACCAATGTAACGACGATATTGGTTGACAATTTCACCGTAGCCTTCCGTAAGCATATCAAAGTCTTGTGCTTCTTCCTTCGTCCATTCTGTCAAATTTGGCAAGATTCTTTTCAAGTTTTTGATGCCATAATCACTCGCCAACATGTTATTATCGCCTATACATTCCGATTGTGTACGAGGGTCGTAAGGATTGGATTCTGTACCAAACCAAATTCGTGGATTTTTGGCGTATTCAGCAATAAACTGCTTATTCAGAGTCTTTTGGTCGTCTTCTGGTGTGGCTCCTTCGAGGGTTTGATAGGCCCATTTTACGGCCCAAATGTCATACTCACCAATTCTTGGATACAAATCCTTAACGCCATCTTCTGGTTGAGCCACGTAGTTAAAACGAGCGTAATCCATGATTGAAGGGGTATGTCCATGGGCGGCAATCCAAGCGGGATTACGCAAATTTTCAACCGGAACAGTCGAACTTGAACCAAAATTATGACGTAGGCCAATTGTATGTCCAACTTCGTGCGACGATACAAAACGGATTAGATCGCCCATTAATTCATCATCAAATTTGTTTTTTCTCGCCCGTGGGTCAACAGCCGCTGCTTGAGTCATGTACCATTTTTTCAACAATTTCATAACGTTGTGATACCAACCAATGTGACTTTCTAAAATCTCGCCTGAACGTGGATCGTTTACATTCGGGCCATAAGCATTTTCAATATCCGAAGCAAAGTAACGAATGGCTGAATAACGAGCATCTTCCAAGCTAACAGTCGTGTCATTGTCCGCTAAAATCTCTCCTCTAATGGCATTTTTCCAACCAGCCGCTTCAAAAGCTTTTTGCCAATCATCCACGCCTAATTTCAAATATTTTCTCCATTTTGCGGGCGTTGCCGGGTCGATGTAATAAACGATTGGTTTTTTCGGTTCAATCAATTCCCCTTTCTTTTGTTTGACGGCATCTCCGGCATTTTTGGGCTCTAAACGCCACCTAACGGCAAATGTGCGATCCTCAGTGCGTTGTCCACCTTCTTCAAAAACAGTGTAGCCATTCGCAAAATATCCAATACGTGGGTCAAAATAACGCTGCTTCATAGATTCCTTTGGCAGCAAAATCATCGAAGTATTTATTTCCATGGTAACCGCCCCCGAAACCACAATGCCAGGAATAACCACAGCTGGAGTCGGACTTGGTGCTTGAGGCCCGAAAGATGGTAATGGTGGAGTGCCATTGAAAGTTTTAACCGTTCTAATTTCAGTATTTATTGGAAAGGTTTTAATGCCTTGAATATAGGAACGGTCGGCTGCAATGGCGGTAATTTTATAGGAAGACTTGGTTTGTGGTGATAGAGAAACTATTTGATTATCGCCCTTGAAAAAATCAGTTACTTCAATGACGGATGAAGATAATTTACTAATTGAATCTTTCTTAATTGCCTTAATATCAAAAGCTTGCGCAATGGGTTGGACATTTGAGTTTTTTACTGCTTTATACATCGGGGCCGTAGAATCTGGCGAAACGTTGATGTATTGAATTGCCCGTAAAAAAACTTTATTTTCTGGTCCTTTCTCAAAGTTAATTACTTGGCGATTCAATAGTTCACCGCCGTAAGCCCCTGGAATTGTGGCCGCTTTAGTGATACGAGTAATGGCCATGATTTCACGACCCATCAAAGAATCTGGAATTTCAAAGTAGTATTTATCCTCTATTTTATGAACCGTAAAAAGTCCTTTGGATGTTTTAGCCTTGTCCGTTATAACTTCTTTGTAAGCCTTGGGGCCTATTTTAGGAGTTTCAGAAGGTTTTGCTGGTGTGGCAGCTGGAGGCGGCGTTTTGGTGTCTCCTTTTTTGTCTTGGGCTATGGCTGTGATGGTCAAAAAAGCCATTGTAGCTAAGAGCAATGCATTCTTAGTGATTTTTAGCATGATGAATTGTGTTTGTATTTTCTTTAATAACGAAAATACATAATAATGTTTTGATTTAAAAATGTTCTGTGATGGAAGTGAGGTTAAACGAGTAAAGTCAATTTTACACAAGCCCCACTTGTCCTTCCTTTCCTTTCTACTAAGTCCTCAATTTCCACAAGCGCCTCGCTGGGGTTCATTTCCCTATGCAATCACAATCTTTCGCTGGTCTATTTCAAGCCTTTCAAGGTTTTATCATTTTTCATTATCCTTTAAAAGACAGCCAAATTTTTTCTACCAAGGATCGAATCGGTAATATTTGTTGCTAAGGAATCTTCACCCTTTACAAAAGGGATTTTCAGAGTTCGTTCTCCTTTTTTGGTAAATAATTCGTGCCAGAGTGTATTTAAACTATGCGGTTGAATCAATGGTGGATTATTGATGAATAGAGGGGCTGTTTCGTTATTTACATGATTATCATATCTAAAACAGCGTTCGCTTTCCAAAAAAGCAGTAAACTCTCCCGCATAAAAAGTGAAAATAAACCAATAAAAGCTACGGATATTGCAAGCCTGATTAGGTCCTTAAAATGCTGAGATCAATTAATAAGGTTGATGAAATATTAAAGACTTCTGTGGAAAAGCATCTTGAACATTAAGCGGGGAAAATAGGCAATCTATCATGGTAATTATCAAGTATATTTTACGAATTGACGGAATTGGGTTTGAGTATTCAGTAAAATAAATCGAAAGCTGGAGGAAAAATGCCATAAATATTCAAAGCAAGTGGATATAATATTTGAAATTTAGCACCATCCAACAATTTTAATTAACTCCCGAATTGTTTTTATTAAAATTTTGAAATTCAAGCCGCTAATGTTTGCGATAATTATAAATCCGTGTTTTAATTGACATTTAGAAAATTTAAAATTAAACAAAAAACAAAGTTCTAGTAGAAGCTTGTTTTTTTTAATAGGGCTATCGAGGCCGGGCATTTTAATATTTTGGTCTTGATAATCAGGAAAGATTAACGATTAAGGTAGTAAGTTTTCCCAACCCTGAGGTTTGGCTCGTTTTTCGAAAAATAACGTTTCATGCAAAGGAATAAAAATAGCAATTGAGAAAATATTTGTAAAATGGCTAACCATAAGGACAGCCATTTTTTTGCTAAATTGCAAGATAAACAAATTAAAATACCAAATGAACAAATTACGCATCATAAAACGCTCATTATTTTTACTAAATTTCCTGCTGTTTCTTGGATTGTTGTCTGAGTCTTCGAAAACAGTTGCACAGTTGCCTGTTTCTGGACAGACAACGACAACCCGAGCAACACCAAGTCCTGATAGACTTTTTCCGAATGCCAATATGCGTTGGGTTGATTCGGTTTTTAATCTTTTATCAGTTGATGAAAAAATTGGGCAACTGATGATGCCTCGAGGCAACTATGGTTATGAATATGACACAGCTCGTTTGTATAAAATTGTCAGAGATTATCACGTAGGTGGATTTGTGCTTTTTCGGAATCGGCCAACCCCACAGGCTTTGTTAGTCAATAAATTGCAATCCATTTCTAAAGTACCCATGATGATTGGTATGGACTTGGAGTGGGGCATGGAGATGCGTTTGGATAGCACCATTCGTTTTCCCTACCAAATGACCTTGGGAGCCATGCAAGGCAATGAAAATTTGATTGAAGAAATGGGTTTGCAAATTGCCCAACAGTGTAAAAGAATGGGCGTACATATCAATTATGCTCCCGTGGTTGACATCAATAATAATCCCAACAATCCGGTTATTAATTTTCGTTCTTTCGGAGAAAACCGGGAGAAAGTAACCTCAAAAGCCCTTGCATACATGCGTGGCTTGCAAAAAGGGGGAATTATTACCTCAGCAAAACATTTCCCGGGACACGGCGATACAGGCGTGGATTCTCACTCAGATTTGCCCGTAATTCCCCACAATCGAAACCGTCTCGATTCGCTCGAATTATTTCCTTATCGTGAATTAATTAAAAATGGTTTGCAGGGGGTAATGATTGCCCATCTGAGCATTCCATCTTTGGATTCAACCAAGAATTTAGCGTCTACTTTATCCCAAAAAATTGTTACCGATTTATTACGTAACGACTTAAATTTTAATGGATTAGTTTTTACCGATGCCATGGATATGCAAGGAGCCGTGAAGTTTTTCCCCGAAGGAACTGCCAACGTAAAAGCAATTTTAGCGGGTAATGATATTTTGGAAACCTTCGTAGATGTGCCTGCCGCTTTCAATGCCATCAAAATTGCGTTGGAAAAGGGAGAAATTGTTCAATCAGCTATTGATGCTCGAGTAAAAAGAATTCTCACCGCCAAGGCGTGGGCGGGTTTGGATAATTACAAACCAATCAAAATTAGTAAATTGATTGAAGATTTGAATCCGATAAAATCCGAAGCCTTAAATCGTCAATTTGCCGAAGAAACAATTACACTGTTGAAAAATGACGAAAATATTCTTCCGCTTCAAAATCTGGATACTTTGCGGATTGCCTCTTTAAATATTGGTAATCCAACCTTTGGTTCCAAATCACCCACCGATTTTCAGAAAGCCTTATCTAATTATACGGACGTTCAACATTTTAATTTGGACGAAAATTCAGCCGATTCAACCATTCAGCGAGTGCGTGATTCTTTGAAAAATTATAATTTAATACTAATGGCGGTTAATGGACAATCGGTGCGTCCTGCTAAAAATTACAGTATTAATCCTAAAATTGAAAGCTTAGTTTCGGAATTTGCCAATTCTCCTAAAACGGTCGTTTCACTGTTTTCAAATGCTTATACTTTATCCAAATTTGGGAATTTAGACAAAGCAAAAGCCTTAACGATAACTTACCAAGAAAGTCCACAAATGCACGAAGCCGTAGCCACCGCCGAATTGATTTTTGGTGGACTCGGCGCAAAAGGGAAATTACCAGTTTCGGTAAATATGACCTTCAGATACAATGATGGCTTGACAACTCAGCCGCTCAAAAGATTTCAATATGCCTACGCCGAAAACGTTGGAATTGACACAAAATTTTTGAATTATAAAATAGATTCTATTGTAAATGAAGCGATTAAACAAAAAGCAACGCCTGGGGCGGTAGTTTTTGTTGCCAAAAATGGTAAAGTGATTTTGCATAAAGCGTACGGAAAACATACCTACGAGGGTAATGAAAAAGTATTAACGTCTGACCTTTATGATTTAGCCTCCATTACAAAAATTAGCACTTCCGTTCCAGCCATGATGAAGATGGAAGACGAAGGGAAATTTACCCTTGAGAATACCATGGGCGATTTAATGCCTACTTGGAAAGAATCGAATAAAGCAGGCTTAGTTTATAAAGATATTTTCACCCATCAATCACGCTTAAAAGCATGGATCCCATTTTGGATGGATTGTATTGATTCTACTAAAATGGTGTTGGCGAGTAAGGTTTACAAAGAGAAGTATTCTGAGAAATATGTAATCACTTTTTGGGATAAATTATTTAGAAGAAAGAAAGCCTTACAACGAATTTGTCAGGCAATTCAAACGGATAAACAATTGTGGAAAGATTGTATAAATTTGGTAAAAGACCTTACAATTTGGAAACCAAATACATTTTCTTATAAACCTTCGTCCAATTTTACCGTTCAAATTGCGGATGATTTATGGTTGCATAAAGATTATGACCAATCACTTTTTAAAGCCATAGAAGATTCGCCTCTACGTGAAAAGAAAGAATATGTGTATTCAGATTTGTCGTATTATTTATATCCACAAATTATTCCTCGTCTGACGGGAAAAGAATTTTCAACGTTCTTAAATGATACTTTCTATAAACCTTTGGGAGCAAATAGCTTGGGTTTTTTACCGAGAGAAAGATTTTCCTTATCGAAAATTGTTCCGACAGAATACGATTCTCTATATCGTAAAACGCTTATTCATGGCCGAGTGCACGACGAAGGGGCTTCCATGTTAGGCGGTATTTCTGGACACGCTGGATTATTTGGAACGGCTCAAGATTTGGCGAAATTAATGCAAATGTACCTTCAAAAAGGTTTTTTCGGAGGGAGGAGATATATTTCCGAAAGTACGCTAAACGAATGGACAGCTTATCCATTTTCTACGGAAGTAAACAGTAGAAGAGGTGTAGGCTTCGATAAACCCGACCGCAAACGAGCCGGAATCAGTGCCGCCGCCAGTGCAAGTGCCAGTAGTTTTGGGCATTCAGGCTTCACAGGCACTTATACGTGGGTTGACCCAGATAATCAATTGGTTTACGTATTTCTTTGTAACCGAGTTTACCCAACCCGTAATAATTCAAAATTATCCGATTTGAATGTGCGTACGAATATTAACGAGGTGATTTATCAGGCGATTAAGAAGGGGATTTGAGGGTTTAGCTATTGAAATAAAAAAACGTAGCATAGATTTAATTCTGTGCTACGTTTTTTTATTTCAATATATTTCTCCTTACGGCAAATCCAACAAAAATCCAATCGTAAAATTGGCATCCCAGTCAAACACAAATTGCTTGCAACCTGTTGATTCTGCGATAGATTTATAGATATTCAAACCCGCTTTTGATTTGGCATTATCCAAATTATAAGCGGTTGGAGCATCCAAAACAGTATATCGTTCTTTGCCCTTACGCACTTTTTTGGCTAATTCAAAAGGGATGCCTCCGATGATAAAACATACTTCACGTTTATCAGAAGGAATTTGTTTTGCTTTGGCTTTTACTTCCGTTCTAACCACATCATCCGAAACATTATTTTGAAAATATTTTGCTCCGTAAGTTTCAATTGCTGAAATTTTACCTCCCTCTTTCCATGAAATCTTCGTATTTCCTGAACCAATATCCGCTACGAAAGAGTTATCGGCAAATTTGGCAGGTTGAACACATTTCAAGCCTAATTGACCTTCCTTTTCGGGTGTAACGGTGTTTACGAAGTATTTTAAAGATTTTAGAACGTAGATAATTTTTTGCGTTCCTTCGGCTTTCACAGCGCCCGAACTTACCACGAAGTGAATATCACGCCCACTTACACCGTAATCTAACATTCCTCCGATGTATTTTTTCAGTCCTGCACGAATATCATCATCAGAAGCCATATTTTCGATGACCAAACTGTTTCCGAATTCAGCTTTTTCTTGCTTCCAATTTTTATCAGCATCAATTCTGATAATGAATGAATTAAAACCGGATGCGCCTAATTCAACCACGCCCTTCAATTTTCCTGCAACGGGTCCTGCAGGCGTATAATCGAAAGTAGGTTTTTGTCCGCCATCAGAGGCCGAAGAAGACGATTCTGAATCTGAGGCAGAATTGCTTGGTTCAGAAGGATTCGATGCATTGTCGGCACCCGAAGTGGCAGTGTTTGTTTCTGTCTGAGTTTGGGGGGCTAATTTTTTTAGTGCTTCTTGTCCTCCAAACATCTTAAAGCCAAAATAAATAGTTCCAATAATAAGGGCGGTGATAATTAATCTGCCCGCAACGGTTAATCTTTGCATGATTGATTTTTTTTACGGTATGTATTTTATAAACTTAAATGTACCATAAATTAAACTAAGTCTTTGACCCTCACAATTTTGATTTGGTTGTTAGGTAAATTGGCCCTGTAAAGGTGTAATTTTTAAGGATGGAATTAAGAATTGTTCGTAAAAAAAGACAAATGATCTCGAATTTGCTTTTTCATGATTTGTTTATTCAGGTCTGACTTTGATAATTTTTACCGTTGTTCTACGATTTTTTTGATGTTCGGCTTCAGTACAACTTACTCCATCTACGCAAGTATTAACTGGATCACTTTCTCCGTATCCCTTGGCCAACATTCTGCTTTTGTCGATTCCTTTTTTAGCCATGTAATCGACGGCTGCTTGAGACCTTTTTTCCGAAAGATTCAAATTGTTTTGGGCTTCTCCTCGGCTGTCCGTGTGCGAGCCTAATTCGATGACCATGGCAGGAAATTTTTGTAGAGTAGCGGCCAATTTATCTAATTCACGAGCCGCAGTTTTCCGAATCCCTGCTTGATTTGAGTCATAATAAATATTGTCCATCGTGATTAAATCCCCTTCTTTGAAAAGCCCTAAACCCAAGGAAATTTCTTTCGCTTTACCTTTTTTTACTTTCTTGATTTTATTGACGTTGGTTCCGTAACCATCTTTTGATACTTCTAAGGTATAATCACAACCATCAGTCATATTAAAGGCGTAAACCCCATCTGAACCCGTCATTACTTGCTGAGTTGTATGATCACAATCATTTTTAAATGTTAATAAAACGCCCTCAATCGGAGTTTTTTCAACCTCTTTTTTTACAATCCCCTTCAATAAAGTACTCCTTTTTATTAATGATTCGGCTGTGAATACGGGTGCAGGTAATACCGGCGAAACGGATACTTTTTCAATCACTGCTTGGGGTTCCGGTTCTACTTCCACGATTCTCACTTTCATCAAAGGTACTTCCAAACGTGAGGGTTCATCATCGGCTTCGCCTCTGGTTGAATATCCAATAAAGTTTGTCACGTAACCTGCTTTCCCAATTTTTATTGAATAATCCAAGTTCTGGCCGGTACAAAATTTTAGATTCCCGTTTCTATCCGTTTTCTTTTTCTCAAAATTTCCTCCTTTTGGATTGATTTCTACGTCACTATCGGCAACGGGATCTTTGGTTTCAGTGTCAAAAACACTCACTGTCATTTCACGACAATCATGGTCGGGGTTTGCCTCACGAGTGAAACGATAAATGTCATCATCTTCGCCTCGTTTGCGGTCGGAACTGAAATATCCAGTTTTACGCATTTCATCAATAATAATACCAAAATCATCATTTGGGGAGTTAAAAGGTTCGCCCAAGGCTAGTGGTTTATTAATATTTGCGCCATTTCTCATTTCTACGAAAAATAAATCTAAACCACCTTCACCACCCCAACCATCGGATGAATAATACAGATTTCCTTTATCATCCACGAATGGGAAAGCTTCTATACCCTTTGAATTAACGTCTTTTCCCAAATTTTTAGGTTTGCCCCATTGGCCATTTTTATGTTCAATAACCCAAATATCCATGCCTCCGAAACCGCCTTCACGGTCGGATGCAAAGTATAATAGTTTTCCATCTTTCGACCACGATGGGTGAGCCGTTGAGAATTCATCATCGTTGAATGGTAATTCTGTTGCTTCTCCCCATGCTCCGTTAATATTTTCGGCAGCGTATAATTTTAATTTTGTTACATTATCCACACTTGCTCCCTTTTCGCCCGCATTATAATTATTTCTAGTAAAAATAATTTGGGAAAAATTATTACTAAAGGTGGCCGGACCTTCGTGAAATTTGGTATTTAGTGTTTTACTAAATATTTCAGATTCAGCAATTTGTCCTTTCGCTCTGGAAACGGCTTCATCGGTTTCGCCGAAGAAATTTAAGGTTTTTGAATCGTTTGCCGTTGGGCGAGAATAATAATCATTTCCCAAAGATTTAACCCCACCCGTAAAAAATCTCTTTGATTTTTTACTATTGCCTTCATTGCCTAAACCCTGAATATTGTTAATATCAGTTAGATAAAATAAATCTAAGTATCCGCCTTTTTCATTCAAAAGACTCGTTCCAGAACTTTCACCAGAACAGTAAACGATGCCATCGTGGTAATACATCGGGCTAAATTCTGGATTGGTCGTATTAAAATCTAAGAAATCAACCTTGTATTTTCCTTTTCCGTTTGTCAAATTTGAGGTATCCTCTGAAATTTTAGAAGTTAAAACGGATTTTAATGAATGAGTGTGTTGCCTTTCCAAAAGTTGTGAATTACTGAATTTGTCGTAATATTCTTGCGATTCTTTATATTTTCCGTTTTCCGCTAAAACTTGGGCAAATTGCAGATATGACTTAGTATTCTCGCCCATTAAATTAGGATTTGAGCCGAATACTTTACGAAATACACGTTCGGCGTTTAGTCCATCTTTAGCTTGTTTATAGCTACTGGCCAACTTCAAAAATACAGATAGTTTGTCAGCCTCTGAAAGTGTGGAAGAACCATTTTTCAACACCGCTTCAAACTTGTGAATGGCAGTCTGGAAACTCCGTAATTCAAAATGACGCATGGCATCATTCAACAACGGATTGGCTTGTTGGGCAGAAATACTACTCAAAATTGCATTCGCCAATGTGAGGGTAAGTCCAATTTTTCTTAAATTAAGCATTGTGTTAGAATCGTAAGTCCTTATATTTCATGACAATTTTCGTTCCACGAAAATATTTTTAAGATTTTTTTCATACGAGTAAGGATTTTGGATGGGCAATAATGGCGAATTTCTAATAAAACGTAAAGTTATTCGCTAAAATAACAACATAAATCGTGCCAAAAACATTATTGTTAATCGTTAAGTTAAAGCCATAAAAGTTTGAAATTTAAACAATAAGCCTAGTATTTTGGTCTTGAAGTATTGATTTAAATTTAATGAAAAAGCTCATCAGTCAGCACATAATAATCAGGATGGAAATTTATGTTAAAAAGTTTTTATAGTGAAACATTTATTGAAGCAGGATTGGACGAAGCAGGTCGTGGTTGTCTATCTGGACCGGTTGTAGCTTCCGCTGTAATTTTACCTAAATATTATCAGCATAAATTACTAAATGATTCTAAACAATTAACCAAGAAACAGCGTGAAACTTTGCGGGTGGATATTATGCGTGATGCCCTTGCTTATGAAATTGCGGAAGTTTCTAATCTTGAAATTGATGCAATAAATATTTTGAATGCCAGCACGAAAGCGATGCACTTAGCGGTGGATAAACTCAAAATTCGTCCAGAACATTTATTGATTGACGGCAATCGTTTTCCAGTTTATCCACTCATTCCACATACTTGCATCGTAAAAGGAGATAGTAAGTTCTTATCTATTGCGGCGGCTTCTATTTTGGCCAAAACCTATCGAGATGATTTAATGGAAAATCTTGCCAAAGAATTTCCAGCATACGGTTGGGAACAAAATGCGGGTTATCCAACGCTAAAACACCGCAATGCCATTAAAGAATTTGGCCTAACGGTTCACCATCGGTTGACGTATCGTTTTGAGAGATAAAATTTATTACTTTTGTTACATAAAGTACGAAATCGTATGACAATTAACATATCAACCAATGCAACCTAGTTAGAACTTGATAACGTACTTAAAAAATTAGATAAGTCTGAAAAACCTTTTGAGGCCAGTAAATATATTGGTAAAATAAAATTTTCAGTTGACCCCGTAGAATTTCAAAGAGATTTGAGATATTGAGAAATAAACAAACAATTTTACTTGACCCTAAAGCTTTAATTAACTTTTTAATTGGAGTACGACTCGAAACCAATATCGTTGATGGAAGAAGAATTACTATTTCTGTGATTACATAAATGGAAATATAGTGTAATCCAGCATTAAATTCATCAGAAAGCATACTTTTAAAAGAGTTCTTAGGAGAATGTATAATTATTCGACTCAACGAAGAGATAAAAGATTTGGCTGTAAGCATAAGGTTATCTACTCGTATGAAACTGATGGATTCAATTATTGCGGTCTCAGCTCAGTGGACAAAATTAGTTTTGGTGATGGGTAATAAAAAGGTTGACTCTGTAAAGTCCATTGAGCTCATTTTACTGCCTTCCAAAAATAAACGTTTATAGTTTTCATTTCTTATAACTCCAAAATCCAAAAATGTCTTTCCGCTCAATACTCGCTAAACCTTTTGCCTCATACGTCGTTAATAATCGGCGAAAATGGGAAAAACGTGCCGTTGAAACGCAACTCAGTTTAATGAAATCATTGGTTTCGGACGCTTCACCCACGCTTTTTGGAAAAGATAATCATTTTTCAGAAATAAAGAATTATCAGGATTTTAAGCAATCCGTCCAAGTTCAGGATTACGAAAATCTAAAACCATACATTGAAAAAGCAGTGGCTGGCGAACCTGATATTTTGTGGAAAGGCAAGCCTTTATACTTCGCTAAAACTTCGGGAACTACTTCGGGTGTAAAATATATCCCTATCTCCAAAGAATCCATCGGTTTTCATATCAACGGAGCCAGAGATGCACTTTTAAGTTATGTTCACGAAACGGGTAATTCAAAATTCTTAGATAAAAATCTTATTTTTTTGTCGGGTTCTCCTGAGATGTACCAAAAAAATGGCATCTTCACGGGCAGACTTTCGGGTATTGTAAATCATCACGTTCCTGGCTATTTACGGAGCAATCAAATGCCGAGTTATGAAACAAATTGTATTGAGGATTGGGAAACAAAACTCGAAAAAATTATAGATGAAACGATTGATAAACCCATGTCTTTGATTTCGGGAATTCCACCATGGGTGCAAATGTATTTCGATCGTATTCAGACTCGTACAGGGAAGAAAATCAAGGACGTTTTTCCAGAATTTTCACTCTTTGTTTATGGCGGTGTAAACTTTGAACCTTACCGTGCAAAACTTTATGAATCAATTGGTTGTAAAATTGATTCTATCGAAACGTATCCCGCTTCCGAAGGGTTTATTGCTTACCAAGATACCCAAAATGAAGAAGGACTTTTGATGTTATTAAACTCAGGCGTTTTCTATGAATTTATCCCCGTTGAGGAGTATTTTAAGCCTAATCCGAGAAGATTACATATCGGAGAGGTACAATTAGGCGTAAATTATGCCGTGGTAATGAGCACCAATGCTGGACTTTGGGGTTATTCAATCGGAGATACCGTAAAATTTGTCTCCTTAAATCCGTATCGCATCGTGGTTTCGGGCAGAATTAAGCATTTTATTTCTGCTTTTGGTGAACACGTAATAGGTGAGGAGGTTGAAAAAGCCATGCAATATGCCATGAAACGTCATCCAGAAACGGAATTAATTGAATTTACGGTAGCGCCACAAGTCAGCCCACCCGAAGGCGGATTGCCGTACCACGAATGGTTGGTTGAGTTTTCGAGAGAACCCCAAAATTTTGAATTATTCGCCCAAGATGTAAATAAAAAATTATCAGAATTGAATATTTATTACCAAGATTTAATGGTTGGGAATATTCTTAGACCTTTGAAAATCAAATCATTAACTCGTAATTCTTTTATTGACTACATGAAAAAAGAAGGTAAATTAGGCGGACAAAATAAAGTGCCCAGATTATCGAATGATCGAGGGATTGCGGATAAATTGTAATCGCTTGTAAGGGTAAAATAATATATTGTTGACTATCGTTTGCATTAGGGTGAACAGACAAAAAATGGTTCAAGTGTTGTGCTTGAACCATTTTGCAAACTTTAATTTAAAATAGCCTCTTTCTTCTCTTCTGGAAAAACGAACTTAATTGGCTTTGAAACTTTCTCCTTCATCAGCGCAATCTCCAAGACTTCATCTACATAATCCACGTAATGGAAAGTTAGGTCAGAAATATAGGATGGCGTGATTTCTTCGATGTCTTTGCGGTTTTTGTAACACAGGATAATTTCCTTAATACCAGCACGTTTAGCCGCTAAAATCTTTTCTTTGATGCCTCCCACGGGCAAAACTTTTCCTCGCAAAGTTACTTCCCCGGTCATGGCTAAGTGTGGTTTTACTTTACGCTGCGTCAATGCCGAAGCTATGGAAGTCGTCATCGTTATTCCTGCTGAAGGTCCATCTTTCGGTACAGCTCCTGCGGGTACGTGGACGTGTAGGTTGTAATTTTCAAAAATACGATAGTCAATATCATAGTCTTCCGCATGCGCCCTTAAATATGAAAGTGCCGCCATTGCCGACTCTTTCATCACATCGCCTAACTGTCCAGAAAGGGTAATGCCACCTTTCCCACGGTTTAGAATAGATTCGATGAAGAGTATATCGCCGCCAACGGGTGTCCAAGCCAGGCCTGTAACTACGCCTGCTGCATCATTGGTTTCATATAAATCTTTATCAAAAATTTCTTGGCCTAATAATTTTACAACTTCTTCAGGCTTGATCGTTTTTGGATATTCTTCCTCCATCGCAATGGATTTTGTAATCTTACGAATCAATTTCCCAATTTGTTGCTCCAATTTTCGTACGCCTGATTCTCGAGTGTAACCTTCCACTAATTTTTGCAAAGCAGCATCGGTAATTGTAAGTGTTTTATGATCTAAACCATGCTCCGCTTTTTGCTTCGGAACAAGGTGTTTTTTAGCAATTTGTACCTTTTCCTCAATGGTATATCCGCTGATGTCAATGATTTCCATGCGGTCACGGAGCGCAGGATGGATAGAATCCAATGAGTTGGCCGTAGCAATGAATAATATTTTCGAAAGGTCGTATTCAACTTCCAAATAATTATCCATAAATGCGTTATTTTGTTCGGGGTCAAGGACTTCCAAAAGTGCGGAAGAGGGGTCGCCTCGGTGGTCTGAACCTACTTTATCAATTTCATCTAAGATGAAAACCGGATTTGCGGAACCCGCTTTTTTGATATTTTGAATCAATTTCCCGGGCATGGCTCCAATATACGTTTTACGATGCCCTCTGATTTCGGACTCATCATGCAAGCCACCCAAAGCCATACGAACATACTTGCGACCCAATGCCTTGGCAACTGACTTTCCGAGGGAAGTTTTTCCCACGCCTGGAGGGCCATACAAACATAAAATCGGGGCTTTCATATTGCCCTTCATTTTCAAAACTGCCAAATATTCGATAATTCTTTCTTTGACTTTTTCTAATCCAGCGTGGTCATTATCAAGAATTTTTTGGGCTTTTTTAAGGTCGAAATTATCTTTGGTAACTTCATTCCAAGGCAAATCAGTCAATAATTCAACATAATTCATCAACATTGGATACTCCGCAGACATTGAATTAGTGCGTTGCAATTTCGCTAATTCTTTATTGAAATGGTCACCAACTTCTTTACTCCATTTTTTGTTCGCTCCTTTGGCTCTAATCTTGTCGATTTCCGCCTCAGGGCTTTCCACGCCCAATTCTTCCTGTAATACTTTTATTTGTTGGCGAAGGTAATAATCTCGTTGTTGTTGGTCAATATCGCTGCTGGCTTTACTCTGAATTTCACGTTTGATTTCCAATAAATCAATGTCATTCATCATCAATTCCAACAAACGGCGAGCTTGTTCCAAACCGTCTCTAATTTCTAATAATTGTTGTTTCTCATTACCTTCTGTATTCACATTTGCAGATAGAAAATGAATCAAAAAATCGGCTGATTCGATGTTATCAAGGGCAATCTGAGCTTCACGAGGAATTTCTGGATTTAAAAACAATATTTTAGAAGCCATTTCACGCAAGGATTGAATCAAAGCTTTATTTTCTTTATTCAATTTTTTAGGTAAGTTGTCATCCCAATAAATCACTTTTGCGATTAAATTTGGATCCGTTTTTAGGTAACTTTCTACCTCAAAACGCTTGCGACCTTGCACAATAATCGTAGTATTTCCACCAGGCAGCGCAATCATTTTGAGGATATGCGCTACCGTACCAACTTTATATAAATCTTCACCCGTTGGGTCTTCTTTCTTAGAATTTACTTGCGTAATTACGCCTAAAGTACGGTTACCTTTGTACGCTTTTTTAACCAAACGAATTGATTTTTGTCGTCCAACGGTAATTGGAATGACCATTCCAGGAAATAGAACCATATTTCGAACTGGCAAAATAGGCAATTCATCAGAAAGCACTCCTAATTTATCATCGTCAATGTCTTCCCCTCCAATTGGAATGAGTTCTATATTATCAAAATCAGTGATTTCGGCAAGGCTGAGGTTATTTAAAAATGTTTTGTTAAAACTCATATCGTTAATCTCTATGTTATTATTTGTTATTTAATAATATTCTCAGGTTTAGTTTTGAAATTTTTGCGGTTTACTATTTAAAAATAATCTTTAGTCAAATCATATCTTTAAAACAGCATTTTCAGTCATAATGACATAACAAATAAAAATCAAGTTAAAATGTATGATCTTCTGCATGGTTTATTTTACGATCAAATAGCATGCCGCCAATTGGCAAATTGTCAGGGATGCATGCGGGAACGAAATATGAACGATTTGACGAAGGATTCCACGGGGTGAACAGATTTACACCAATAAAGGAATTAAAATATTTACTATTTTAGCTTTGTAATTCAGTACAATCCGCAAACTTGTGCCATCTAAATTGTTTTTACCTTTACTCCCTACGAAAATAAATCAATAATATCGTGCTGAGACAATTTTTTCAAGAAACCATCTTCCGTACTAATGATATCTTTGGCAATATCCCGTTTTTTGTCTTGAAGCAATAAAATCTTTTCTTCGATGGTGTCTTTACAGATCATTCTATAAGCAAACACCTTTTTTTTCTGCCCGATTCGGTGCGTTCTATCAATGGCTTGTTGCTCAACCGCTGGGTTCCACCAAGGGTCAACTAAATAAACATAATCGGCCTCGGTTAGGTTAATGCCCACACCGCCTGCTTTCAAACTCATCAAAAATACTCGACAATTATCATCTTCTTGAAAGTGATTTACACGGTCGGCACGGTCGGTAGTTTTACCGTCTAAATACTCATATTTGATTTTATGTTTTTCTAAATGTCCTTTAATTAACTCTAACATTTTCAAAAATTGACTGAAAATCAAGATTTTGTGATTGCCCGCATTTTCCTCAATTTCACGAACAATTTCTTCTAATTTAGCTGAATTTTGGTCATATTCAACGTCGTCGTTCAATAAAGCTGGACTATCGCAAATTTGGCGAAGTTTTAAAAGCGCTTCCAAAATCAAAAATGACGATTTCGCTCTTCCATCGATGGCCATTTTATCGACCAATTTTTGACGGTACATTTCCCTAAAAGTATCATAAACTTTGCGTTGTTTCACATCCATCTCGCAGTAAATAATACTTTCTGTTTTGTCTGGAAGATCTTTTGCCACTTCCTCTTTCGTGCGTTTAAGCATGAATGGATACACAATTTTACGCAACTGAGCCGCCTTTTCTTTGTCCTGCATCTTGTCAATTGGCGTGGCAAACTCGGTCTTGAAAAATTCTGCGCTTCCCAATAACCCGGGATTCAAAAATTCCATTTGAGAATATAAATCGAACGTGTTGTTTTCAACGGGTGTCCCAGTCATTACCAAACGGTTGCGAGAATTCAATAACCTGGCAGCTTTTGAAATTAAAGAGTCAGGATTTTTAATGGCTTGCGACTCATCAAGGACAATGTAGTTAAAATCGAACTCACGGAATAATTCAATGTCAGAACGAACCATTCCGTATGTTGTCAGGATGATATCGTAGTCTTTCCAGTGGTCATTTATCTTCTGACGAGTACCCCCACGATGGACGTATAATTTCAAATCTGGACAAAATTTCGCAGCTTCTGCTTGCCAGTTAAAAATTAAAGTCGTTGGTAAAACCACTAAATTAACCCTACACTTATCACGATTTTGTTGCTCCTGTAGGAAGGTAAGCATCTGTAAGGTTTTACCTAAGCCCATGTCATCGGCAAGGATTCCACCCCAGGAGAACTCATCCAAGAAATTCAACCATTTAAAGCCTTCAACTTGATAATCACGCAGTTTCGCTTGAATATTATTAGGCAATGGAATTTCTGCCATCTCCTTGAAATTTAATAATTTACTCTTCTTTTCAAACAATTCCTGTTCGAGTTCAAAATTGTTAACATCTTTTCCTAATTCGTCTATTAAAGAAAAGTGTAACTTCGAAATTTGCAATTCTTCTCCTTTTACTCGACCAAATTTTAGGATATTTTCGTATTTTTTCAACCATTCTTCTGGTAACTTTCCCAATGAACCATCACTTAATTCAACGTAATTTTGTTTCTTTAAGACAGCCTTCTGGATATCTCTTATTCCTACTAATTGGTCGCCAAACTGTACTGCAATTTGCATATCAAACCAGTCAATTCCTGAACCAGTTGTAATGGTGAATACTGCCTTGTTTGGATTGTATTTAAATTTCTTTAGTTCTTTGAATCCCAAAATAGTTATATTTTGTGCTTTCATCACTTCGAAGAATTTAAAAAGCCAACCCTCCTTCAAAACATCATTGAAAGGCAAATAAAAGAATGGATATTGCCCTTGACTACTAAAATCAGCATTTTGCTCACGAATGATGTTATAATGATATTTTTCGGCCTCAAGATTCCTTTCTTGAATTGTGATTTTATCAGAATCGTACTTTATTTTATTGATTTTTTGGTCGTGCGAGAATTCGATGATTGAGTCCGAAGCCCCCCCCGCCTCCGATTGGGGAGCTTTCTCGTCCGATTTCGTGTCAAAAGCTCTCCCATCGGGGGTGGGGGGGGCTTCTTCGTACTCATACACAGGAATGAACATCAAATTTGACTCGTCTTCTTTCAAATATACTTTGGCTTCTTTGAAGGTAATTACTTGATTTTCGATTTCTTGTGAAATTTGAAGGTCGATCGTGAACTTCTCGGCAAGTGGCAAAATGAACTCTTGAAAAAACCCTGAAAAATTTGATTTCCGAACCTTGATAATACCATTTTTGGGCAAATAACTTAATAAATTGGCGACTTCTGGATTGGCTAATTTGTAAATATTTTTTCCAAAAGTACGGGTCCAATAACTCCCAGGATTAGTAAGCGATGCCAATTTTATTTTTTTACCGTTAAGTTTTGTAAAACCTTCTAAAACTACAAAATCATCTTCCTCTTTTAATACGAAAAAGGGCAAAATTTGTTCCGTTGAAATTTGTGCTTCTTCAATGTCGGTTTGACTTCCAACGTATGAAGTTCTACTTGTAAAAACCTGTTTATCAGTCAACAAGCTAAAAATCTTATTTAGTTTTTTGTTAATATATTCTTCAATAATCGGTGCATCAATGGCGGAGAGCTCGTCTCGATTTAAATAATCATAAAAGTAAGGAAGATGCAAATCTTTCTTTTTACCAAAATTCTTTAACCCATCATCCTTAATGCTATTTACTAAACTAATTATCTGATTATCAGAATCTTCCATTTTTGGAAGATTGTCAATATCACTTTCTTTAAGGGTTCGTATATAAGTCATTTTCCCGTTTGAACCTGGCTTATAGGAATACGTATCCACGGCGATATCATTCACAAATTCTTCACCTTTACATCGAATTACGTACAAAATATGTCGTTGTTCTTTTGAACCATCCTCAATTCCGACTGAAAACGTGGTTTCGGGAGTTCTAAAAATTCGATTATTTAAGGCACGCCAATGCTGAAATTGACTTACTTTTTGGATACTCGTATCAACACGTACTAATTGAACTGCCCCGTCGCTTTTAAGTTTAAAATCAAATTTTCCTTTTAAATCATCCTCCAATGAAAAGCCAAATTCTGCGAGGAGTTTATTCTTTTCAGCGGAATAATCACGCATTTTATCGAAAGGGCTATTGGCTCCATATGCATCTCGAATGGCAATTAAAGCACCTAGTTTATGTACACAAGCCTGATTCTCTAAATCTTGCGAACATGAACAATGCGTAGAGATTTCACCGTTAAACTGTAACTTAGTAAATGTTGTGTTAAAAATTTCATTTTTATATTGAACTTCAACGTTTGCTTCGCCATTTAAAGCATTCAAAATGACGGCTTTTTTGATATTGCTTCGATTTTTCCAATCATCAAGTGAAACTAAGTTTTTTAAAGTCCAATCATCAAAAGAACTGATCCTTATGATGTGTTGGGAAGTGGGATAGGTTTTTTTCTTGGGCGTTGCACTGACACTTGGATTCAAAGATGTATATCTGGAAAGTTCATTTTCCAATACAAATAAAGAAGCAACTCGGTGCTTGCAAATTCCACCCCAATCATAATCGCAAGTACATTTTGTATTAATAATTGGTGTATTCCAATTTTTTATGGTAACCGAATAACTCTTCGAACTTGTGCCGCTTTTGGCTTTAAAGGTAGCTAATCCTTTCTCTACATTGGAGAAATTTTCTGTGGTGATTCCTCCGCTGGCAAATATGGCTTTCCCTTTCGAAATGCTTTGAGGAAGAGCATTTGATTTAAGATATTTTTTTAATCTTTCAATAACAACTAATGACATATCGCTTGGTGCTGATTTTAAATTTTCGCTAATCGGCAAAGGTACGAATTTTGGGACTGATTAAAGGCGAGAAATGGAAAAGGTTGATAAATTGTCTAACTTGGCAATCTTGGCTAGTTTTAAAACTAGCCAATTTCCTATTTGTAATTCCATTAATTATTCGCTAATTTGTCGCAATAAACTACAAACTATATAAAAATGAATCACTTCTCACCTTTTCCATTCGTTCGCTATACACTTTTATTGATTAGTGGAATTATTCTTTATGATCTTTTTCCAACCTCAAATCTTCGAATTTTTACGGGTATTGGGATGGTGCTTTTGTTTACGTATTCCTTTCTTTTTGTCTTTCGACTGCGAATTAAAAGCCCATTATTGATCGGCATCCTTGGTGGGACAATTTTAATTTTTACGGGTTATATTCTGTTTTTTTTACGAACAGAAAATAATAGCACTCAACACTATTCTCACTACCTTGGTAAATTTGACTATTTTGAAGTAACCGTGGATAACTTAGTCGAAGAGAAGGAAAATTCTTGGAAAACCATTGGTGTAATTCGGTCAATTGTGAGGAATAATTCAATTTTACCAACCTCTGGTAAAATCTTACTTTATTTTGATAATAAAACCATTAAAAAGCCAAGGTATGGGGATATTTTTTTCGTGAAGGGAAATCTGCAAGAAATTTCTCCGCCCAAAAACCCAGATGAATTTGATTATAAAAATTATATGATTCGGCAAAATATTGAATATCAACAATATTTACGTGCTGAAACTATTGAAAAAGTAGGAAATAAACCACTTAACATCATACTTTATTTTGCGATACAAATAAATGCTCGTGTAGATTCAATGCTTACGAGTTTCGTAGAAGGAAAAAATCAATATGGCGTTGCTAATGCCATGATACTCGGACAACGAGATGATTTATCCAATGATTTGATGCAAGCCTATTCTGCCGCTGGGGCAATTCATGTGCTTTCAGTTTCGGGTTTGCACGTTGGGGTAATTTATGCGGTTTTGTTGTGGATTTTTGGATTTATGAAACGAAAAGGAAAAACGGGTAAAATCGTATTCTTCTTTTTGATTTTTTTTGTTTTATGGTTTTATGCATTTGTGACGGGTTTGTCTTCTCCCGTTTTGCGCTCCTCCGTGATGTTTTCAATTTTTCTACTTGCTGAAACATTTAACAAAAATAAAGATGGCTACAATACTACCGCTTTATCTGCTTTTGTGCTTTTGCTTTATAATCCCAATTTTTTGTTTAATGTTGGTTTTCAACTATCATATTTGGCAGTTTTCGGAATGATTCATTTCCAACCGAAGATAAATCCATTATGGCCGATTGACAAAAAGAAAAGTTGGTTTCACTGGTTGGGGGATAGAACCTGGAAAGTTACAACGGTTGCTGTTGCAGCCCAAATAGCCACCTTCCCAATTACGATTTATTACTTTCATCAATTTCCAAATTACTTTATTTTTGCAAACCCCATCGTAATTTTATTGTCTTCTATTGTATTAATGTACGGTTTAGGATTTGTACTTTTAGCTGAATTATTACTACTTTTCGACCAAATTGGCATTACTGATTTTTTTGGTCAAGGTTTGAAATATACAATCTTTTGGTTAAACGAAACGGTACTTTTTTTTGAGCAATTACCACTATCTATTACTAAATTCCTCTGGATTTCTACCTACGAAATGTGGCTATTATACGGCTTAATTTTTGGATTCATAGCTTTATGGCAAACCCGTAAATATGTATGGGTTTGGTTTAATTGTGGAATTGTGATTAACTTAATTATTTTGGGTATCCTTGGAAATCTACAAAGAAAAAACCAAGAATTATTAACAATATTATCTGCACCAAAACATTCAGCTTTAACATTTATTAAAGGCAAAAATGCCATTATAATGGCAGATAAAGCTTTTTTGTCAAGCAGAAAAGATATTGGGTTTCGAGTAAATAACTACTGGTCGAGCCTTGGCATTAAAGATACCTTGAAAGTTGATTTATTGGAAAACTATCATGCTCAAAATAAGACAGTAATGGTCTTGAGCCGTGATTCTATTGCTGTTATTGTGTGGAAAGATAATACTTTTTTATGGATTGGTAAGAACTTGAAAAACAAGGATTTGCAAGCAAAAAATGCATCATTCGATTATTTAATTTTAGCTAATAAATCCGTTAAAGATTTAATTCAGGTTGTGGGAAAGGTACAATTTAAAAAGCTGATCATTGATGGTTCATATACTCGTTGGTACGCAGATAAGTTAACGAAGGAAGCGAAAAAAATGGGCTTAAAATACTATGATTTAAGTAAGAGTGGAGCGTTGACTATAGAGTAATTATGCTTAATTTTAAACAAAAACAATGAAAAATTCATCAAGAAGAGAATTCTTAGAAAAATCAACCGCTACTTTGGTGGCAGGAACTGGTATGACAATACTCGCTAGTTCGGAGGCAACAGCCAATAGTAATGTAGATGCTCAAATATCTTTTGTTCACCACGTTTTCTTTTGGTTGAAAGACCCAAAAAATAAGCAAGATTACGATCAATTGTTGGCGGGATTGAGAGGTTTGGGTAAAATTAAGGAAATCAAAATGGCCTACATTGGCTCGCCATCAATTAATGAGTTTGATAAACCTGTTACCGATGCTTCGTACTCGTTTTCGGTATTGTTGATCTTTGCCAATAAAGTAGATGAGGAAAAATATTTGGTAAATCCTTTACACAAAAAATTTATCGAAGATCACAAAAATCTATGGTCGAAGGTAGTAGTTTATGATTCTTCAACCATCTAGTGAAATTGTCATTTAGATCAGGTATAGTAGATTTAAGAAGATTTTTTATCTTTTAAATCTGCTATACGAAGCTTTAAGGCGGACGAGTAGTCGAATCTGTGTGCTGTAATTTATCTACATATTCTCCGAAATTTCTAACCAACGCAATTCCTTTTCATCTAATTCGTTGGTGAGCTTCTCTATTTCTTTCGCCCAATTTGCTAATTCTTCATACGAACCACCACCGTTTAATTGTTCAGTTAATACTTCTTTTTTAGCCTCTAATAGTTCAATCAATTTTCCTAAATCATCGTATTCTTTTTGCTCTTTGAAAGATAATTTCTTTTTAATGGTTTGGGGCTTTTCAATTGTTGTAGAAAGATTATTCCCTCCCGATTTTTTGCTCTCTTCTGCTACCTGTCTATTATCAGCTACTGCTTCTGGCGAATCGACCCATTCCCGATAATCAGTATAGTTTCCAGGGAAATCACGAATAACCCCGTTTCCTTCAAATACAAAAAGGTGTTCCACCAATTTGTCCATAAAATAACGATCGTGAGACACCAAAATAATACAGCCACCAAATGCCATCAAAAAGTCTTCCAAGATGTTAAGTGTCTGGATGTCAAGGTCGTTGGTAGGTTCGTCGAGAATCAAAAAGTTGGGATTTTGGATTAAGACTTTCATCAATTGCAAACGCCTTTTTTCACCACCCGATAACTTTTCGACCATGCCATATTGTACTTTTGGGTCAAATTTAAAGTGCGTTAAAAACTGACTTGCCGAAATTGTTTCGCCCGTTCCAACGGTAACGACTTCAGCAATTTCCTTAATAACGTCAATCACTCGGTCGGTTGGATTGAAGTCCAAATCGCCTTGGGTATAATATCCATAAACTACGGTTTCACCCGAAGTGATTTTGCCCGAGTCTGGTTTAAGATTTTGGGTAATCATGTTTAAAAACGTAGATTTTCCAATGCCGTTCTTGCCAATAATTCCAATACGGTCGCCTCGTTGAAAAACGTAAGAAAAATGATCCACAATCTTCTGATTGCTAAAGGATTTACTCAAATCATCAATTTCTAAAATCTTACTTCCCTGACGACTCATCTTCACGTTCAACAGCACTTTGGATTCGTCTTTGGTCTGCGAAGCCTTATCTTTCAACTCGTGAAAAGCATCAATACGGTACTGTGCCTTTGTTCCACGGGCTTTTGGTTGTCTCCGCATCCATTCTAATTCAGTCCGGAGCGTATTTTTTGCTTTGTCGATACTGGCAGCTTCGGAGGCTTCACGCTCGGCTTTTTTCTCCAAAAAGTAGCCGTAATTTCCTTTGTAAGTATGGATATTTCCGTTTTCTAATTCGACTATATTATTACAAACTCTATCCAAAAAGTACCTATCGTGGGTTACTAAAAGCACCGTAATATTTTGGGCAGAAAGTGTTTGTTCGAGCCATTCAATTGTTTCTAAATCAAGGTGGTTGGTAGGCTCATCAAAAATCATAAAATCGGGTTCTTCAATCAAAACTTTCGCCATCGCTACCCGTTTACGTTGCCCGCCCGAAAGTTCAGAAACCTTGCGTTCGATGTCGTGAATGCCTAATTTTCCAAGAATTTGTTTCACCCGACTTTCATAATCCCAAGCCTGATATTTGTCCATTAATTCGAGGGCGTTCGACAATAAATCCATGTCTTCAGGATGCAATTGCGATTTTTCGTAGAGTTTAATGGCTTGATTTGCAGGTGATTCGCCCATGAAAAGTGTATCCATTACCGTCAAATTCTCATTAAAAGAAGGGCTTTGAAAAAGATAGCCCACTGAAATTCCTTTGCGGATAGAAACCGTTCCTTCATCGGCAGGAATAATACCCGCCAAAATGTTCATCAAAGTAGTTTTACCCGTACCATTTTGCCCGACTAAGGCAACCTTATCGCCTTTGAGGATACCAAAGTTGATTCCTTTAAATAACCAACGCTCGTTATAATTCTTAGAGATGTTCTCTGCTGATAAATAATTCATGATGCAAAGTTACAGTGAAATCTAATATTCACCCAATCAAATTCATATTCAACAAATAAGAATTCAAGGTTTGAAGACTACAAACATTTACATTTTCTGAAATTTTATAATCGCTCGCTGAGGGAGTTAGAATGAGTAATGGGATATTCCCTAAATCTTTGGAGGCAATATAATTTCCACGACTTAATTTGGGAGAGTTACTATATTTGATTTCAATCCCTAAAACCGGTACTCCACCACGTACTAATAATAAATCAAGTTCATTTCCGTCGGCAGTTCGATAAAAATACGGTCGCATATTATAAGCTAATTGAGCAATAATTTGTTGAATTACATAGCCTTCAAATGAACTACCTACCAATAAATTTCCTGTCAACGATTCGTAAGTAGAAATATCTGCCAAAGCATGAAACATTCCACTGTCTCGGATATAAAGTTTCGGTAATTTGGTAAGCCTTTTGTTTATGTTGACGTAATAGGGCTGTAAACGTCTGATGATAAATGCATTTTCAAGAAAGTCTAAATAGCGGCTAACTGTTGGACTACTTAATGCCAAAGAACGAGATAAATCAGCCATATTTAATACGTTTCCATGAACACTAATTAACATGGTAAATAGATTTCTAATGACTAAAGGAGACACTGCCAAACCTAACAATGGTAAATCTCGTTCAATATATGTACTGATAAAGTCATTCATTCTACGATTGGATGATTTATCGGAAGTAGCTAAAAGCATTTCTGGATAACCGCCTCTTAACCAATGCTGTTGATAAGAAAATATTGAAGAAATTTCGCCCCAATGTAAAGGTTGAAGCGCTAAATAAGTGATTCTACCAGCTAATGATTCAGAACTTCTTTGCAATAATTCGGGGGAAGCGGAACCCAATAAAATAAATCGAGATGGTATCCTATGACGGTCAATTAATGAACGTAACAGAGGGAAAAGTTCGGGCATTCTCTGAACTTCATCAATAACTATTAAGTTATTTTCACGCTCTGAAAGATATAATTCCGCATCTTGTAAACGATTTCTATCCTGATTGGATTCTAAATCTAAGAAAATAACGTTTTTAGGAATACGGGATACTAGGAACTTTATCAAGGTAGTTTTTCCAACTTGGCGAGGCCCTAGCAGCGCAATGGCTGGCATATCTGCCACCTGTTCTAAAATTTCTGATGTTAAAAATCTCTCTATCATAATGCCGTAAATTTAATATTTAATATTATAATTACGGTATTAACTTATAAATTATTTTGTTAATTAATAGGGATAATTAATAAAACTTTACTCCTAATAACCTAAAAACCCCCTCCCTCCGTAATTTTACAACATGAACAAAATCCAATATCAATTTAAACCCGAAAATTTCAAACTTTCTGACCCCAATAAGTACGTTTTAGAAAACTTGCGGTCGGAGGAAATGATTTTGTCTTTGGGGCCACAGCACCCTTCTACGCACGGAGTTTTGCGGATGGAAGTAATTTCAGACGGTGAATTGGTCGTGGATGTTATCCCGCATTTGGGATATCTGCATCGTTGTTTCGAGAAACACGCTGAGTCTTTGCCATTCAACCAAATCATTCCTTACGTGGACAGAATGGACTATTTGGCATCCATGAACTCGGAACACGCTTACGTCATGGGCGTGGAAAAAATGTTGGATTTGACGGGGAAACTTCCTAAACGGATTGAATACATCCGGGTTTTAGTCGCAGAAATGAATCGTATGGCTTCGCATTTTGTGGCGATTGGTACGTATGGACTTGATATTGGGGCGTACACAGCATTTTTGTGGATCATGCGTGACCGTGAACATATTCAACGATTGTTGGAGTGGGTTTGTGGAGCGAGAATGCTCTATAATTACATTTGGGTGGGTGGTTTAT